>JAEEGH010002092.1_pt1 | contig 54942 bp, 50 predicted proteins | sample 9134181 | NCBI WGS metagenome assembly JAEEGH01 (sample SAMN16246544, study PRJNA631951) | gut metagenome | biome: gut microbiome; feature: rumen; material: DP-attached | host: Bos | place: Iran: Karaj | collected 2018-10 | reverse complement strand
CTGCTGCTCGTCGTCTGCTATCAGACAGTACGCCGCGCCATCCAGCCGCTGGAACAGCTGGACTACGAGGCGCAACGCATCGCCGAGGGACATTTCGACACCGAGCTCACCGAGAGTCCGCGACAGGACAGTATCGGCCGGCTGCAGAACAGTTTTATTCGTATGCAGCAGTCGCTCGCCACGTCGGTGAACGACATACGCCGCGTGAACGCCGAACTGGAGCAGCGCAACGAGGAGCTCACCCGCGCCTACCAACTGCAGCTCGACACCAACCGCGAGAAGGCGGCCTTCATCCAGAAGATGTATCATGAGATACGCACGCCGCTGAACATCATCGGTGGTTTCACACAGGTGCTCACCGCCAGCCTCCCCGACTTGCCCGCTGAGGAAGTCACAGACATCACGAGCCGCATCGCGGAGAGCGCCACCGACATCGCCCGCCTCGCCAAGGACCTCGACCAGGCGGCGAAATTGTAAACAATGTAATTACTATACTTATGGACAGAAGAGATTTTATCAAGAAAGCAACGATGGCTGCTGCAGGAGCGGCGGTCGTTTCGCCTGTGTCGGCGATGCTCGACAACGTGACGGGTAAAAAATGCAAGGTGCTGCTGGTGAACGGCAGTCCGCGAACCGACGGCAACACGTTCTGCTGCCTGAAGGAGATTGAGGCGACGCTGCAGAAGCACGGCGTGGACTCGGAGATTGTTCAGATTGGCCGTAAGCCCGTCCGCATGTGCATCAACTGCGGCGGCTGCCGACAGAACAATGGGGCTGGCTGTGCGTTCGATGATGACATGTGCAGTGTGATTACTGAGAAGATGAAAGAATCAGATGCGCTCATCGTGGGCACTCCCGTCTATTATGGCCAGCCGAACGGCGGCATCCTCTCGCTGATGCAGCGGCTGTTCTTCTCGGCGGGTCATCTGGTGCAGAACAAGCCCGCAGCGGCGCTGGCCGTCTGCCGTCGAGGCGGTGCTACAGCCACGCTCCAGACCATGAACATGATGTTCGAGATGATGAACATGCCCGTGGTGACCTCGCAGTACTGGAACATCGCCTATGGTGCTGGCAAGGGCGAGGTGAAGCTCGATACTGAGGGCATGCAGACCATGCGCACCCTCGCCACGAATATGGCCTTCCTGCTACAAAAGATCCATGCCGACGGCCATCCCGCTCCCCAGCGCGACGAACGCCCGGCATTCATGAACTTTATAAGATGATTATTATGAAAAAGATTTTATCAGCATTTGCAGCACTGATCACATTGACAGCCTGCTACAACGGAAACCAGCCCAAGGCCGAGACCGCAGCAACCACTGACGGCAAGGCCATCGTAGAGAACATCATGACGCGTACCAGCATCCGACAGTACACGGATCAGACCATCAGTGCCGACACCATCGAGACACTGCTCCGTGCCGGAATGGCCGCTCCTACCGCAGTCAACAAACAGCCCTGGCACTTCGTGGCCATCACCAGTAAGGACAAGATGAAGGAACTGGCTGCCACCAATCCCAATGCCAGGATGCTGGAACAGGCTCCGTTGACCATCGTCGTCTGCGGCGACATGCAGAAAGCACTCGAAGGTGAAGGACGCCAGCTTTGGATTCAGGACTGCTCTGCGGCCACCGAGAACATCCTCCTTGCAGCCCATGGTCTCGGCCTTGGTGCCGTGTGGACTGCACTCTATCCCCGCGATGACCGTGCAAAAGGTGCCATCGAGGCACTGAAGCTGCCCGATCATATCGTCCCTCTCTGCGCCATCATCATCGGCTATCCCGCTGAACAGCCGGAGCCGAAGGACAAGTGGAAGCCTGAGAACGTATCGTATAACGAGTTTGGCGGTATGGCAGAATAACAATTATGATTATAAGAGAAGCTGTAGTAGCTGATGCAAAGGCTATTCAGGCCATTTATGCTCCATACGTGGAACAGACGGCGGTAACATTCGAATACAACGTGCCGTCGGAAGAGGAGTTCCGCAGACGTATCGAGACCGTCAAGCAAAAATATCCCTGGATTGTGGCCGAGGAGGATGGAAAAATCGTCGGTTATGCCTATGCCAGTGCCTTCAAACCGAGGGATGCCTATCAGTGGGCAGTCGAGACATCCATATATGTTGACGGTAATATGAAGCGATGCGGAATAGGCCGCCAGCTCCATGAAGCCCTCGAACAACAATTGAAAGCTCAAGGCATCCTCAATATGAATGCCTGTATTTCTTTCATCGAGACTGAGGATGAATATCTGACGCAGGACAGCGTCCGCTTCCATGAGCAGTTTGGCTACAAGAAGGTGGCACATTTCCACCTATGCGGAAAGAAGTTCGGACGCTGGTACGATATGATTTGGATGGAGAAGATCATCGGTGAACATAAGTGACTTCGCCCTCCATGATTATTTCATTCCGGAACGGCTGCTGAAGTTGATGCGCACGCCTTTGTCATCGACCATCATGTCCATGCCACCATTGTTGCCGTTGCTGACGGTCGGCTTGCGTTCACCGTCCAGTATCTCGCGGCACATGTTCTTGATGTCGGTGACACGCTGGAGCGTCTCCAGGTTGTCACCGCTGTAATGACCAGGGAATAGGAAGCGGATGTCGTTCTGCTTCATGTAGCGCTCAATCCGCTCGGCAGTGTACATCTCGGTCGAGAGGTTGGTGAACACCAGCAGATTGGTCGAGCCGAATGCATCGCCGCTGAAGCCATAATGCTTGGCCTTGTCGAAGAACGTGGCGCTGCCGGAGGTGTGACCGGGCGTGAAAATGACCTCTATCTCGCGGCCGCCAAGGTCTATCACCTCGCCGTCGAAGAGATATTTGATCTGGCCCTTGTAGCTTCGCATGCTGTTCGGAACGAGAGGCATGTCACCTGCATTCAGATAGACCTCGGGGAAAGGCCCTACCCCACCCGCATGGTCTCCGTGGGCATGGGTCAGCATCACGGTGACGGGCTTGGAGGTAATCTTTGCTACAATCTTGTCCAAATCAGGAATAACCGTTCCAGCATCAATCAGTATTGCGCGGTCATTGCCCTCAACGAGGTAGAGCGACTCGTTATAGACTCGGTGTCCGTTGCCTATCCATGTTTGCTCGTCGAGCTGGCGGAACACCACTTCGTCATCCTGATAAACCACTTTGCCCCGAAGGTCACGGCTGTTGATGTCTGTGTTCTGTGCCCCAATTGTAAGAGGCATCAGGCTAAGCAGCATGGCTGCAATAATCATGTTCGTTTTCATAAATTTATAGTTATTGTATTCTTTCGTAATTACTGATTAGACAGCCTTTCCCTTACGTACTGCACACTCGCCACATACTCCTCGTCGGTAGTCAGGTGCTCGATGATCATGGGCAGACGAGGGTTCTCGGCGGTGGCCAATTGGGCATAGAGCTTAATATCCAACGTGCCCTCGCCGCAAGCACACTCCTGAAGCTGGAAGGTGTACTCAGGCTTCAGCAGGATATCCTTCAGGTGGCAGCTCACGATGGTGCCGTGAAGTTTCTCGAAACACTCGCGGAGAAACTCATCGTTGAAGAAATAACGGCGAGGCGAAGTAATCATGTTCACCACGTCGAGGTGAGTGCCAAATTCCGTACGATCCACAGCCTCTATCAAACGCAGATACTCGTCGGGACCGCTGGGTATCATCCACGGCATCGACTCGATGCAGAACTTGGTATGCTGAGGACGAGCCGTGTCAATGACCTGACGGATCATCCTGACAGCCATATCCCACAGTTCGCGACTGAAATTGTTGCGATAGCCGCCGTCCCAGCGAGGACCATAGGGTGTGCCTACCACATTCACACAACAGGCGGCTCCAATGGCATCAGCCATTTCAAGCTGGCGGACGGCATAGTCTATCCATTTCTTGCGCTCGTCAGGATCAGCAGCCAGCGTGTTACGCCACACACCCACTTCAGCGATAGTGAGTCCGGCTTCGTCGGCAGTCTTTTTATAGGCCATGATGGTTTCTGCATCCTCATCACAGTTGACGGGGAAATTCACACACTCCAGCCCGAGGAACTTGTGCTTCGCAGCCCACTCTTCAGGCGAGCCGTGCTGCAATGATGATGAAATACCTAAATACATCAGAAAGTCCTCCTATGAATTACCGTTTCATCCATCTGATCCAACTCACTCACACCAGTTCGGGCCATGATTCCAGCCAGTTCGGCAGTCATCTCGTTGATACGTCCTGCCACAGCATCTGCCCCGTCCTTGAGCAAGGGCATCAAGTGGCGCCCTACTGATACGGCCTTGGCACCAAGAGCCAGACACTTGTAGGCATCCATACCGCTCTCGATGCCACAATCCACGAATACGGGGATGCTCCTGCCTGTGATTGAGAGGATGTCAGGTAATGCCATTAATGGCGGCACGGCATACTGGATCATGCCATGATGGTGAGATACGACAATACCTGCACAACCTGCTTTCAGGCATTTCTCGGCATCGTGAGGACTGAGTACACCTTTCACGATGAACGGCACACCAGCAGCCTCGACGAACTCTGCCAGTTCCTCGGTGGTCTTGGCTTTCATCGGCAGGCCGAATACATCATCGTAACCACCCTGAGAATTGAAGGCGTGGTCGATATCCATACCCACGGCGATGCAGCCCACACGGACGGCATGCTCAATCTTGCGCAGCACCTCGCGGTTGTCAGCATGAGGCTTGATAATCTTGATGGTTCGAGCACCTGTGGCCACGATTTCCTCCAGTTCCTCGTCGCTGCCCATGCCTACCCAATGCAAGGCTCCGCTCTTAGCAGCCGCCTGGGCGTAGATGGTCATGCCGTTCTGGGCGGTGTTATGCAGATGCGACAGGGCAGCTGTCATAATCGGCGTGCGGAAGGTCTCTCCGAACAACGTCATCTCCGTCGTAGGGAGGATGGCATCCAGATAGCGGGTCTCAATCAACAGAGAGTCGAAATAATCTCTCGTAATCTTGTCGGAATTTGATGTCAGTTGCATATTCTTACTTTTTTTTACCTTTTCGTTACTGCTGCGTTTAGTTCGTCTATCTTCTCATCAGAAAGTTCATACTTGCCAATCACGAAAATGGCCAATACGAAGAGAATAGCAGGAATCAGGGTGACGAGCCACAAGATGCCTTGTTCGGCCATCGGCGTCTGAACCGACTCTCCCGCCTTGAAGCCAACCCAAGCCAGCACCAGTCCGGGTATGACACCACCAAGCGCCATGCCGGCCTTCATGAAGATACAGATGAGTGCATTCACGATGCCAGCCACACGACGGCCTGAGGCATACTCGCTGAATGTCACTACCTCGGGCACGAGTGCCCACATATAGCCGGTAGCCACCACCACGCCCGTACTCTTCACGAACTGCACTACGAAAATCAGTGCGGTGATGGACTTAAGACTCTCGACGGTCATGATGAGGTACATCAACAGCATGGCTGCGATGGCGATGCCAAGGAACAATCGGAACATGCCGCTCTTACCAATCCTGCGCTTGATGGCAGGCACCATCGGCATGAAGATAAACGCTGGAATCGTGCCAAGCCACATGAACACCGTCGTCATCAGCGGCGTGGCATGCATGTTGAAGGTCATAAAATACGAGTCGGCGGCATTGCTGATGCTCATGGTGGTGAAGGCGATGATAAAGAAAAACGACAACACGCGGAGCGGACGGTTACGCACCAGTTCCATCCAAAGGTCGCTCACCTTCACCAGCGCACTCTCACTCTTGTCCATCACGATACGCTCCTTGCTCTCAAAGAAGGTGACGAGGAGCAGCACCAGTCCCACCAATGCGAAGATGCTCATGGTTACGAACCACGCACCGCCAGCCTCGGGCGTATTATAGACGGCTTCCATCTCACCTGTTTGGGGATTCAGTACTTTGGGTGCGAAGAGGACAATCACCAGCGGCAAGGTCTTGATGATCAGTCCCGCCAGATTGGCCATCACCATACGCACACTGGTCAGAATGGTGATCTCGTCAGTATCGCGGGTGAGCGACGAGCCAAGTGCCGCGTATGGTACGTTGACGAACGTGAAACTCATGCTCATGCCTATATAGGTGATGTAGGCGTAGAGCAGCGACCCGCTGAACCCGTTCCAGAAGCAGAGGGCGGCAAAGGTCGCCAGCAGTACAGCACCCAGGATCAGCCACGAACGGTACTTACCCCAGCGGGGATGCGACTTATCGACGATCGCCCCCACCATCGGGTCCCAAACGACGTCGATGATACGGACCACGAGGAACATCACGGCCACGACGGCAGAGTCCAGCCCGTACACATTATTATAATAAAAGAGCAGCCAGATGCTGACGGTCTGGTAAATCAGGTTCTGCGCCAGGTCGCCCGAACAGAACCCGATGCGCTCCCGCCACGAGAGCCTGTAACATCCGTTGATAACATTATCCATATTTTATTTCTTTTCCGTCAGACGTTTGACTTTTATAAGTCATAGTTTATCTGATATAATGTGTTTCTGTCAGTTCTTCTTGAACCTTCGGCGAGCCGAACTGCTGGAGACCAAGACGTAAGGACTTCATCATGAACGCCATGTTCAGGCCCAACTGGCGGATGGTCTGCATACCCTCTTCGTCGCGGATGACCTCGCCGGGAGCCGTGCCGTCTCATCTCGTAGCGTCCAAGTTCCAACACCAATCTGGGGGATTTCTAAGTCATTATTTAGTTTCATATTCACTGTTTTGTTGGGTTTGTTTATAAATTATCCTAAATAACACCACAAAGATGGTGCAAATCGAACGCAGAAAGCTCGCTTTTTGCTGAGATGCAGCCCATCTTCACAACTTTTCGTTGCAAATATAGTGATTATTATCGGATTTTGTATAAATTTACCCTCTGATTTAAATGATTTTATGAACATTGAGCCGATTCTGCATAAAAAACGTTTCAGGAACTTGACCACGGATGAACTGATCGGCACTCATATAAACCGTCCGCTCCAATTTAGGCTCTGGGGGCTTATAGAACTGATATTTCAGGCGAAGATTAAACACCTTGTCCTTCTCAGGATTCTCACGGATCATCTCTGCAATCTCCCTCAACTCCAGACGCTTGAAATGATTGGAATTTTCATGCAAAGCTACTGATTTTAAATGGATTCCGCAATTATTTACACAATTATTATCTTCTATTTTGCTTCTACAAAATCTCTACTAACCTTCTACCAACCTTCTACCTTGCCTCTACAAGAAGAAAACCTTAGGCTCACAGCCTATTCCCACGGCGGGAATGCAATGTTCCCAGCTTGGGAACACCATATTCCCAGTATGGGAACATGTATTACATCTAAGGGAAATCTTGAATCTAGATGTCACTTAAGGACAATACTACGCCTTCTTCCTATTTGTAGATGATTGGTAGATGAGCAGTAGAGAATAAGTAGAGGATAAGTAGAGTATTTGTAGAAGATAAATAGATGTAATATTCCTGCTAAACAACTTATATACAGCCATATACAAACATTTCAGTAGAAGGAAATAATAGCATCTACTTTCATTCAAAGTCCCAATCTGTCACATAGTGATCAAAACCGATGCCCTCTATGCTTCCAAACGTAGCGACGACTTTCAAAATCTCTTCCTGTTTTTGGGGCGAGAGCATGTTTTCGCCGTGATGCACTCGATAGTACGGTCCATTCCCGCCTCCGAATAATGCATGTACACACTGGCGAGCCTCAGCCCTTTGCCAATGAGGCACGTTGTCATAGAGTTTCGTGAAGCCCCATGCCTTCTTCACCATTTTCTTCTCACGGAAACATCGGCACTTGCCGTCCTCCCAGGCTGTAGGATAGACAGCCGAGCCACGGTATCGATCTTTGGGCATCAGCAATCTTGCCTGATAGTGCATGCACTTGTCCTTATCCGCACACTCACTATTGAAACACAATGGATACCCCATTGGAATATCTTCCGCTTTCAGTTCTCTTTCTTCCATATCCGTATTAATTGTTCATTGAAACGTCGTCGATTTGACTGCAAAGTTACTCAATATTTTAACCATTGTCTTGCCCTGAAAAACGTTGAATCAAAAACAACGTTTTTCTGGGCAAGGCAGTGGAAGTGATTCTAAGAGTTAAAACCGTTGTTTCACAGGGAAAGTGAAATAGGTGTCTGGGAAGGGTTCGTCCTTCAGGGTGAAGTGCCACCACTCGGTGTCGAAGGGCTTGAAACCGTGGCGGAGCATCGCCTGACGCAGGATCATGCGGTTCTTGAACTGCTCGAGAGTGATACTGCGTTTCGGATTAGCAGGGCTCTTCGAATTATCACCTGTATACTCGCCCGTCTCAGGATTGCCGCTGAAGTCGGGGTGGCTCTCGGGACCGAACCAGTCGAAGGTGCCGCCCATGTCGAGTTCCTTCTCCGTCGACATGTCAAACAGCGTCAAGTCGAGGGTAGAGCCGCGCGTGTGGCCACTCTTCAGACAGATATAGTCCTGAGGGAAGAGCACGCTCTTGTCGAGGTCTGGATAGAAGTAGGGCTTCATCAGCGTGTCGGCGATGTCCTCTGCCCAGCGCACGAAGTGGTCAACACCCTTCTGCGGACGGTAGGCATCGTAGATCTTCAGACGATATCCCTGAGCCTTGACGTCGTCGCTCACGGCCTTCAGACTGTCTGCTGCCTGACGGGTGAGCAGCGCTGTCGGCTCCTCATAACCGTCGATGCGCGTACCCACGAAGTTATACGTGCCGAAATAACGGATCTCCAGGATGACATCAGGCACCACGTCGGTAATGGTTACAAACTGGCTGGCATCGTCAGTTGCGCTGACAGCTGCACTCTTTTTCGTGTCCGAAAAGCAGGACACCATCGTCATGCCGCAGATGGTTAGGATGGCGGCAAGCATCCATTGAACATTCTTTTTCATTCTATATACTCATTTCACGCTGATTTTGCACCTAAGAAGCGACACTTTAATAGCCTGTATACTGGCCGATGAAGAAGACGGCTCCCGTCTGCCGTTCACTGATGACGTAGAGGAACGGATGGTTGGCATGGAAAGTCGGGTAGCTGGGCGCCGACTTCCAATCGACCTCAACGACGGTGATGGCCGACGCCTCTGTGCCCTCCTCGTCGAGTTTGATCTTGGCCACCTGCTTCATGAGCCCGATATAGACGGGCACATTACAGAAATAAGGGAAGTCGGCCTTACAGTCATCGAAGGCGTCGGGCATGCCAAGCGCGATCATAATGGGCTTCAGGTCGATATCGGTATCGGTCTCAAAACGAGGCAGCTTCACATCCACCGTCTGACCCGACATCAGCTGGTTCAGCTTTTCCCATTCCTCGACGGAGGGCACCTTTGGCAGCGCATTGGTTTCCTTCTTGGGCAGCAGCACCGTCATCGCGTACGATCCATTACCGTAAGGCAGTCGCAGGGCCTGATAGCTGTTGGTCTCGGCATAGTCGAACTCCGCCGTCTGGTGCATCATCGGCCTGAGTATCATTTCCTTGGTGGCGCCAGCGTGTATAAACTCCTCATCCACCGTCTCTTTCTTGTCGAACTTCATGGTCCATGTGCCCTTGAAATAGATGGCGTTCAGCAGGTAACTCACGGCATCAGGATTAAACTCCTTCTCATCGAGCACCTTCTGGATCATCTGCTCCGTATGATCGCTGGCCCACTGGTTGATGACGTCTCTGGTCTTGCCGTCATAGAAGTCGCGGGTCTCAGGCTCGGCGCTGTAGAAGACATTCGCCTTCTGCACGAACTCCGGATTCAGCGTGTAGTTCTTGTTCACGTAGATGTTGTTGGCGATCATCACCTTCGTCAACGGGTCGAGGGCTGGGGCCATGTTCAGCATCTTGTAGCAGAAGGCGTTGATGCTGTCGGCGCCCGTCTTTTCGAAGCCCAACACCTTATTAATCTGTGCCAGCGTCTCGCCCGCAGCCCCGTTGTTGAGCATGCCGAGGGCGTAGGTGATGCTGAGGGGCGACAGAATCTGACTCTTCACCTCGTCCTGCGCCATTTGGAACAGGTTGAAGGCGAACGCGTTACTCTGGTTCACCAGTTCCTGTTCGGCGCGGGTCAGTTCCATCGATGTCGGCGGTTCCACGGGGTCGATAACGAATACAGGTTCCACACTGTTACTATCGCTGCTGCATCCCGACAACGCCGCTGTTGCCATCATAGTCAGGGCGATGGCTGCCCACATGATTCCTTTCTTCATAACGATTGCAAATTTAAGACATTTTTATGAGTATAATGAGAGAAAGTCGAAAAACTTGCATCATCTTCCGTTAAAAATTCCAAAACCCTCGTCGAAACATGATATTATTCGTACCTTTGTTGTCAAAACCATCAACAATTAACATTATGAAGAAATTATTCGTGACTGCGATGATGATCGCTGCAAGTATGGGGCTGACCAATGCCCAGACGGCTCAAAAGCAAGTAGTAGAAGAAGGTGGCACAGGACCGTTCAAGTCCGAAGTGGTGGGCGATGCTTCCTGCCCCGGTTTCACGGTGTATCGTCCTCAGAACCTGAAGGAAGTGGTGGCTCGTCAGGGTGCTCTGCCCGTGATTGTCTATGCCAACGGTGCCTGCTTCAACCACAATGTGGAGATGCGCCTACTGTTGAGCGAGGTGGCCTCCTACGGTTATGTGTTAGCCGCCATCGGCCCTTACGACGAAGCCGATGTGATGGCCCAGTGGCGAGGCGTCCTGAAGTCGGCTTATCCCGAGACCAAGGGAGAGGTGGTGATGGCTAACGGCGAAAAGATTCTGCCGATGACAGCCGAAGAGCGCCAGGCTCGTGAGGAGCAGCAGGCCAAGCAGCGGGAAGAGGCCGCCAAGAAAGCCAAGAAGGGCAAGAAGCAGCAGCCTGCTGCGCCCATTTTCAGGACTTATCCCAAGATGCTGCTTGAGGTGCTCGACTGGCTGACGGAGCAGAATGCCGCTGCAGGCTCAGAATACTATCATTGCCTCAATCTCGACCACGTAGCCGCGATGGGTCAGTCGTGCGGTGGTGCACAGGTGCTGGGCGTAGCTTACGACCCCCGCATCAAGACCTGTGTGATGCTGAACTCGGGCATTGGTGACATGGAGATGATGGGCACGACGAAAGAGTTGCTGAAGAACCTGCACCAGCCGATGTTCTATATGATCGGCGGCCCTGGCGACATTGCCTATGGCAATGCACAGAAGGACTACGAGCGTATCGCCGACAACATTCCCGTAGTGATGCTGAACTCCAAGGATGGCCACAGCGGCACCTATTATGAGAAGTATGGTGGCAACTATGCCAAGGCCGTCATCAAGTGGCTCGACTGGCAGCTGAAAGGCCAGGTAGGACAATCCGCCCTTTTCCTCGACGACGAATACCTGAAGATGAAATTCCCCGAGTGGCAAGGCGTCAGAAAGAACTTCAAATAAATAGAATGATGAGAACTACCAGAATGATGCTGGCCGTGATGCTGACGGCGATGGTATGCACAGAAGTGGCAGCGCAGGGATTCGGTTTCCAGAGGGAGTCGTTTCCTGAGGGATCGTACTCCCCAGTGACTAACGTGAACCGCAATGGATATCCGCGGGTGTTGAGCGACGGCAGCGTGATGTTCCGCACGAAGGCTCCAGAGGCCAAACTGGTGCAGATAGACCTGTGTGGCACGAAGTACGACATGCAACGGGCGGAGGACGGCACATGGACGGTAACCACAAAGCCGCAGGTGCCCGGATTCCACTACTACTTCATGGTGGTAGACGGCGTGTCGGTCTCTGACCCAGCCAGCCAGACGTTCTACGGCTGTGGCAAGTGGTCGAGCGCCATTGAGATAGCAGAGAAGGGAACGGACGACTTCGAGGTGCAGGATGTGCCTCACGGCGAGGTTCGCACGGTGCATTATTACTCGAAGGTTGACGAGTCGTGGCGCCCGCTGATGGTCTATACCCCAGTAGGTTACAACGAGAGCCAGCAGGCGTATCCTGTAGTCTATATCCAGCACGGCGGCGGCGAGGATCATCGCGGCTGGATGGAACAGGGCCGCACGGCTCAGATCATGGATAACCTGATCGCGGCAGGCAAGGCTGTGCCGATGATCGTGGTGAGCGCCAACAGCAACGTCCGCTCTCGCAACGGTGGCTTTGGCGGAGGTTACAGCTGGCAGGGCATGCAGAGTTTCCGCAGCGAACTGATTGAGAATGTGATCCCGTTCGTTGAGAAGAACTACCGCGTGAAGCAGGATCGCAAGAGCCGCGCCATGTGCGGACTGTCGATGGGCGGCGGACAATCGTTCTACATCGGCCTGCGCTCGCCTGAGGTGTTTGCCAACGTGGGCGTGTTCTCTACGGGCATGTTCGGCGGTATCCAAGGGGCCTCGAACTTCGACTTAGAAGCCGAGGTGCCTGGCATGCTGACGAATACGAAGACGTTCAACGGACAACTGGACGTGTTCTTCGTGAGCTGCGGCGAACAGGACCCACGCATAGAGTACACCCGCAACATCGTGAAGAAGATGCGTGACGGCGGTGTGGAGGTGAAGTTCAACTCCTACCCCGGCGACCACGAGTGGCAGGTGTGGCGAAAGTCGCTGCACGAGTTCGCGCAGTACCTGTTCAAATAGGAAAGGGACTCTTTTATTTCCTGACGATGACGCTGCCGCTGGCCTGATGAGTGGCGAGGATCAACACCTCGGCAATCTGCACATGGGCAGGAGCATTGGCAGCGAATACAGCCACGTCGGCAATATCGTCGCCCGTGAGCGGCTTGATGCCTTTATAGACATTGGCTGCCCGTTCCGTGTCTCCGTGGAAACGGATATTGCTGAAGTTCGTCTCGACAAGGCCTGGCTTCAGGTTCGTGACACGAACGGCAGTATTAGCCACATCAATACGCAAACCGTCGGAGATAGCCTTCACGGCAGCCTTCGTGGCACAATACACATTACCTCCGGCATAGGCCGCATCGCCAGCCACAGAACCCACGTTGATGACGTGACCACTATTGCGCTCCACCATGCCTGGAACTATGAGGCGTGTCATAGCGAGCAGGCCCTTGATATTCGTATCGATCATAGCGTCCCACTCCTCCATATTGCCCTGATATTCAGGTTCTAAGCCCAATGCCAGTCCAGCATTGTTGACAAGCACGTCGATCGTTTTCCACTCGGCAGGCAGACCTTCTATAGCCTGCTGGGCTGCCTTAAAATCACGCACATCAAAGACAAGGGTGAGCACTTCCGTGCCTTTTGCCGTCAAGCTCTGACGTATCTCCTCCAGCCGCTGGGTGTTACGTCCCGTCAGGATCAGGCGGTCACCATTGGCCGCAAACTTCTCTGCACAAGCCAGTCCTATGCCGCTCGTGGCTCCTGTAATCAATACTGTCTTATTCATATCATCAGTCGTTTAGGGTATGAGCAATGAAGAATCGCCATAGCTCAGGAAGCGGAAGTCGTGAGCGAGGGCGTAATCGTAGATTTGATGCCAGTCGCCATGAACAAAGGCGCTGACGAGCAGCAACAGCGTGGACTGCGGCTGGTGGAAGTTCGTGACGAGCATGCGGACGATCTTATAGTCGTAGCCAGGACAGATAATGATCTGCGTACTGGAATGAAGGACTTCGAGGTGATGGGCGTCCATCCAGTCGGCCAATGCCTGCAGGGCCTCTTTCGAGGAGTGAGGAGTGAGGAGTGAGGGGTGAGAAATGTTCAACTCATAGGGTTCCCATTGGGAGACGTGGAGCTGGTCTTCGTTGAGGTTGGGATTCGTCATCACCTTGAGGCCCATGTAGTAGAGACTCTCCAGCGTCCGCACGCTGGTGGTACCGACAGCAATACACTGGCAGCCATGATTGAGAAGCTTGGTGATGGTCTCGCGGCGCACGCTGATATATTCGGTGTGCATCTCATGGCCCTCCATCTCCTCGCTCTTGACGGGCTTGAAAGTGCCGGCACCCACATGGAGGGTGAGCTCCTCACGCTCGATACCGTGGGCGTCGAGATCAGCCAACACCTCAGGCGTGAAGTGCAGTCCGGCCGTCGGAGCCGCCACGCTACCCTTGATCTTCGAGTAGACGGTCTGGTAAGTGGTCTTGTCGCTCTCCTGCGTTTCACGGTTAAGATAGGGCGGAATGGGCAGTTCACCCATGATATCGATGACCTCGGCGAAGGAACATTTAGTGGTGAGAGGTGAGGGGTGAGAAGTGAGAGGTATGACCTCCCAATAGAAGTCGATGCGATGGCTGGTGCCGTGAACGGGACCACGCACGGCCTTGATGTGCAAGATTCCATGTTCCGTGTTCACAGAACGCTCAAGCGCCCCTTCCTTCCATTTCTTCAGGTTACCCACCAGACAATACCAGGCACAATGGCCGGTGGTCTGGAACATCTGTTCGTAATCGGCGGGAAGGGCAGGCTCCAGCAGGAACACCTCAATTAATGCACCTGTAGGCTCGCCATGGGCATCCGACTTCCGAAAGTGCATGCGGGCCTGAATCACCTTCGTATTGTTGAAAACCATCAATGCGCCCTTCGGCAGATAGTCAGGAAGATGGCAGAACACATCCTCCCCTACCTCACCCTTATTATAAATAAGGAGTTTGGACTGGTCGCGGCGGGCCAAAGGGAACTTGGCGATACGCTCATCGGGCAGGTCATACTGATAGTCGCTGATGCGGATATGTCGGGGATCGGTATTCATTGAACATTGAAGATTGAACATTGAACATTAGAAGATGCAGGCACGGATGAGGGCATAGAGCAGCGTGAACACCAGTATGGACACCGGGATGTCGCAGTCGGCACGCAGATAACCCATCGACGTGAATTTGGAAGATATGAAACGATGGTTGACAGACGACTGCTTCCGTGTTGCCCGATAAAACAGGTAATAGACAAAAGAGCCCACCAGAAAGCCCCACATCAGTCCGACGAGGATATCACCGGGATAGTGAACACCGAGATACAGGCGGGTCCAGCAGTTCGTGAGCGACCAAATGACCAATGCCACAGAGAGCAGTCGGCTACGGATGAGCCAACAGAAGAAGATGGCAATGCTAAAGGTATTGGACGCATGGGCCGAGAAAAAGCCGTAATTGCCACCACGATAACCGTTGACGATATCAACCATCATACCTATCTCCGGATCGTGAGTCGGCCGCCAACGGGCTACGGTAGGCTTGACGATTGCATCGTCGACCGTACCTGCCAACAGCACACAAAGGCCCGCCGCGAGCAGGATGTAGATGATCTTCTTGACACTCTCATTGTTATGAAGCACCACATAGAACAGGCTGATATACAACGGGACCCAGGTGATGGCCGTTGTCAACACCTTCGCCACACGGTCCAGATAAAGCGAGTCGCTGCCGTTGACAGCCAACAGCCATTCTTTGTCGAGCGAGATAACAGATGAGCCAAGGTCACCGGCTACCAGCAGAAGGTCTGAAAACATCATTTATATGACTTTTATCTGTTTCGTTTCTATCCACCCTTCCTTGCCGTCGGCAATACGGATCTCCTTCCAGTCCTTCATGGAACCGTCGGTAATCGTCACCTTCGTGCCCTCATGGAGGATAAAGAGGTCTGTGCCGTTAACTGCGGGAGTACTCTTCACCGTCACAGCAGGAGCGAAGATGATGGCACCCTTACGGTTCAACAGGTCTTGTTTCTGTTGCCAGGCAAAAAGGTTTCCTGCTAAAAAGACCAGCAGCAGCGCCACACCTCCGAAGAAGCCTACCTTCCGGAGCCACAACTTGTCGGAGAAGAGATAGACGAGCAGCAGGATAATCGTGAGTCCCAAGGCTATCAGCGCCGTGCGGGCCCAGCCGTCGACACTCATCATACTGACCAGAGAGCGGTACCAGGTGACAAAGAACATCTCCGACTCGGGCACAATCTTATCGAAAGTCTTGGAACGCGCTATCTGCAGGTTAAAGCGGATATCACGGTCGCCTGGCGACAGCAGCAGGGCACGCTCATAATTGAGTATCGCCTGAGGGATATTCTCTGTACGGTAGTAGGCATTGCCAAGGTTATAGTACAGGTCGGCACTGGCCCCCTGCTTCAGCAACACCTCATAATCATTGATAGCCTGCTGATACTCGCCACGGACATAGGCGCTGTCAGCCTCTGCCTTGGTGGCAGCGGCAAGAGAAGTGAGAGGTGAGAAGAGAGAGATGAGAGATATGATCATGAGCAGCAGGATTCGGGCTTGAGATATTCTCTGACCACCTGACTCCTTACTCTTGACTCCTTTTTTCTTCATCGTTCCTTCAATCTCCTCGATGGCCTTCATGGCTTTCTCATATACCTTATTCATATTACCTTTCGGATCGCCGGGAGCATAGCGCTCAAACTCACACTCGTCAAGAGCCCCCATGAACTGGGCGATTGTCTCCTCACCCACTCCACGGTCGCTGAGACGCTGACTAATGTTATCGTGAGAGAGCTGTTCGACTGGGATGTTGAGTTTGTCACCCACATAACCCCACAGCGCACGCAGCACCTCGTCGTAGAACTCACCGGGCTTGTTGTCGGCCATCAGCTTCGAAGCTTTCTTCAGTCGTTTCGTGGCAACTTTGTTAGCCTTACCGGCACGACGCTTGGTGACGTTGGCATTCTCGATAGCCCGCCGACGGAAGATGACGAACAAGGAGATAAACACAACGGCCATGATGACCAATGTGACCCAATAGGCCGTCGAACCGAAGAAGAACTCATCGAAGCCCTGCTGACTTACGTCGCCCGTCTTGATGTAACGGATGTCACGACTGAGCTCCTGCAGATCCTGCTGACCGGAGAAGTCTGTTACTGTTCCTGGGCCAGAGCCCTTCGCCACATCAAGCGACAGCGGTTCACTCTTCACGGTCTTATAGACATTGGACGAGGTATCGAAATAAGTCAGCTCGACAGGAGGAATTTCATAGTGTCCCTGATGACGGGGCACAATCAGGATGTCGTAAACCATCGAACCTTCGATGCCGTTGGTCGTCAGCTTGGACTTGTCTGTGATCTTCGGCTCATATTTGTCGAAATCTTTCGGCAAATTGACCTGCGGCTGTTTGATGAGCTTCAGGTTACCCGCACCGCTGATGGTCAACCGCAAGGACACGGGATCGTTGGCCTTCGTCTCCGTCTTGTTCAGCTGCGCGGAGATATTGAAATGGCCCACACCGCCAGAGAATCCTGCAGGACGCTCCGGAAGCGGGTCAACCTGTATCTCGACACCAGGCGCCACAATCTTCTTCTTCACCTCCACATAGCCGGAACCACCGTTGAAGAACGCTTCGAAAGGATCAATGTTACGATTCTGCTGCACGACGACACCCTCGAAGGTGATACTGGGGATCTGGAGTTTGCCCGTCATCTGGGGGAACATCACATACTGACTCCACGTCGTCGTCTTATAGGGACGGCCATTGAAGGTCTCGATAGAGAACGACTTCTGAGTGGGGAGACTCACCTCCTGCGTATAGAAACTCTTCAGGTCGGGCATATCGCCACGCAGGCTGGTCAGTCCCACCAACGTGTAGACTTTATAGGTCAGAAGGATGGGTTCTTGCTCATAAACGCGTTTCTTATTGGCACTCACTTTGATGAAGAGGTCGGAGCCCGAGATACGGCTGCCGGCATCCCTCACCTCCCCTTCATCATCTTGTCGGCGCTGGCGCGAAGAGCCACCACCGTTGTTGCTCTGCGCAGTCCCACTCACCTTGATGGTCAGCGAATTAGAAGAGATCGACTTTCCTCCGACAACGACATGAGCCGGAGGGATGGTGAAAGAGCCATTCTTCGTGGCGCAGACGATATAAGTATAGGTGATAGATGACGAGGAACTGGTGTGGCCGTTGATCATCTGATAGCTGGACTGCATGGAGCGGTTCGGACCTATCAGCACCTCCAGCTCGTCAGGGATGTCACCTGCACGGAAATCGCTGACATTCTGAGTGTTGATGGTATATGTCAGCCGGAACTGCTCACCCACTGACACATGGGAAGGAGCAGAACCCGTGAGCGTCTGCGACGCAGAGGTTAGAGGTGAGAGGTAAGAAGTGAGAGATATGCAAATAAATGCTATCAGTCTCATTGCAAGAGGTAATCTCCGACCTCTCATCTCTGAACTCCAATGTTGTGACTCTTGTATAGTAATCATCTATAAACTTTTAAACTATAAACAAAATTACCAGTTCTTCTGTATAGCACGACGCTGAGGTTGCTGCTGGGCTTTCTTCAGTTTGTCCTGCGTCTGCTTCTCATTCTGGATGGCAGCATTCAACAACTGTTCGGCATTCTCCTTGCTCATCTGAGGCTTGGGCTGCTCCTGTTGCTTCTTATCCTGTTTATCCTGCTGCTGGTCCTGCTTCTGCTGGTCTTTCTTATCGTCCTTCTTCTGGTCGTCGTTGCCCTGCTGATTCTGGTTCTGCTGGTTCTGTTGCTGTTTCTGCTGCTGATGCTTGCAGAGCACGAGATTATACCGCGTCTCATCATCGTTAGGGTTCAGGCGGAGCGCATTCTTGTAGGCCTCTATCGCTTCGCCATACATCTTATGCGACTGACAGACGACACCCATATTATGATAGGCCTTGGCCTTACGCAAGGGGTTGGTTTCCAGTTTGGTAGCACTCTCGAACTGCACCACAGCCGCAGAGTCTTTTTTCTGCGCCATCAAGGCATTGCCCAGATTATAGACTGCTTGCGGGTTCTTGGGGTTCTTCTCGATAGCCTTCCGGTAGGCCACCTCTGCATTGGGATAGTCACCACTACGGAACAACTTGTTGCCCTGACGGATATACTGACGGTCAGTCGTCTGTGCATGAGAGGTGAGAGGTGAGAAGCAAGAAATGAGAGATATGATCAAGAGCACTTTCTTAAACAACGACAGATTCTTCAACAGCGGGTTACGACGGTCCAGGATACAAATCTCCAAGATCAACAACAGGATCGCCAGGATGCCCACAGCCTGGAACTGTTCATCGAACTCACTATAGACAGCCGTCGAAGTCTCTTTCTTAGCAAGCTTATCAAGTTCATTGTCCAACTGTTGCTGGGCTGCACTATTGTTCTCCACATGGATATAGGCACCACCACCGGCCTGAGCCACCTGCTTACACATCTCCTCGTTCAGGGCAGACATGACGGTGTTACCGATTCTGTCCTTCATATAATCACCCGTACCAGAAATGGGAATAGGTGCACCATTCACCGAGCCGACGCCCAACACATAGACTCGCATACCCATATCCTTCGCGGCCTCAGCAGCCTCAACGGCCCCACCCTCATGGTTCTCACCATCGGTGATGACGATGATTGCCTTACCGATACCTTCTTCCTGGGTGAAACTGTGCGTAGCCATCTCAATGGCACGGGCAATATCAGTACCCTGTGTGGCCATCATCGAAGGATCGATGCTGGAAAGAAACATCTTGGCCGACACATAGTCGCTGGTGATGGGAAGCTGTACGAAGGCATCGCCAGCAAACACAATCAGACCAATCTTATCGTTGGAGAAATGATCTACCAGGTTCTCTACCATCATCTTACTACGGTCCAAACGACTGGGCACCACATCCTCGGCCAGCATAGAGTTACTGATATCCATCGCGATGATGGTCTCAATACCCACCCGCTTCTCATGACTGATCTTCGTACCCATCTGGGGACGGGCCAGCATGACGATCAGCAGGGCAAGGGCTCCAAGCAACAGCCAAAACTTCACCGAGGGACGGAAACGCGACACATCGGGCATCAGCTCCTTCAACAGTTCCGGTTCGCCAAACTGACGAAGCCGCTTCCGCTGGTTCCTGTAAGAGATGAATCTGACGAGTGCCAATATGGGAATCAGCACCAGCAGATAGAGATATATAGGGTCTTCAAATCTAAACATTACGGTATCCTCCTGAAAATGGTGATGCGCAGCAGTATCTCAAGCAACAGGGCCAAGACGGCCACAAGGGCAAAAGGCTGGTAAGCCTCATACCGCTTGCTGAAGGTCTTGACATTGAGCTTGCTCTTTTCTAGCTGGTCAATCTCCTTATAAATATTACGTAGTTCCTTGGTATTGGTGGCCCGATAGAAATCGCCTTCCGTTGCGGCGGCAATCTCACTCAAGGTCTTGGTATCAATCTCCACAGGAATATTCACATACTGTACCCCTCCGGCCACAGGCATCGGATAAGGTGCCACATTGTTGGTACCCACACCAATGGTATAGACTCTGATACCCAGACTCTTCGCTATCTCTGCAGCCGTCATCGGCGAGATATCACCGCGGTTATTACTTCCATCCGTCAGCAGGATGACCACCTTACTCTTAGCCTTCGACTCTTTCAGACGACTCACGGCATTGGCCAGCCCCATACCGATGGCAGTTCCATCCTCGATGAGTCCGCGGGCTGCGATATCTGTTCTCACGTTCTGCAAAAGATTGAGCAGCGAGGCGTGATCGGTCGTCATCGGACACTGGGTAAACGCCTCTCCCGCAAAAATAGAGAGTCCGATATTGTCATCCTGTCGTCCGGCAATAAACTCCGCTGCCACTTGTTTGGCAGCCTCAATACGGTTAGGCTTCAGGTCTTCGGCCAACATACTGGTGGAAACGTCCATCGCCAGCATGATGTCAATACCCTCCACCGACTTATTACTCCATGAATTCTGCGTCTGAGGACGTGCCAGCACCAGGACGACCATCGTGAATGCCAGAATACGCAGGAGCATCGACAGCGGCATCAGCGTCACTTTCCAGCTCCTCGGCGCATAACGGAAGGCGAACGTATCGCTCATCCGCATGGTGGGCTCTGTCTTCTTCCTGTACATCACATACCAGATGAGGTATGGGATAATCAGCAGGAGCAACAGCAGATATTCTTTATTGGCAAATTCCATTTCTGTAAACCGTAAACTGTAAACCGTAAACTTTAAACTAAATCAACAACATATACAATGTATACACCACATATCCGAAGATCGCCAGACTGATGACCCCAATCACAGAGATGACAGTCTTCAGCATCCGACGTGTCTTCTGCGACCGCTGGTCTTCCTCTGAGAGTTGCGGTTTCACCGTCTCCTCCACAGGTACATTCTCCAGCTTTGTCTGGTTAATGAACTCGATGGCGTTCACCAAGTTGGCATCGTTCTCGTTGATCAACGTGGAATATTTCGCAAACTTCACCAGGTCGGCCGTCGTGAAGAGCTGGCGCAGTTCGTCGAGGGCTTTCTGATCCTGGGCTGACGTCAACCTCTCAATGATCTCGCTACTGGTCATCTCCATCGCACTGAAGCCATATCGCTCCTCAATGTATTTACGGAGGGTGTCTGTCAGCTTCGTATAGTATTCCTTCGAATTCTCCGATGTCACCATCTTGTCGGCCTTAATCTGTTCAATCTCCTTCATGGCCTTCTGATGGGGAAGCAGACGCTTCACAATCCGTATGTGACTGATAATGGGCTTGTTGTCACGCAGACGCAGATACAGATAGTATCCGACAGCCAACAGGACGAGCATCAACACACTCAGCCAGAACGGCAGACTCCAGTCACTCCACTGGAAAGGATTATTCTGCACATCTTTCGGACCGAAGAACTGCTCAGCATGCAGTGTGTCTACCTCAATGGTCAGCACCTTCAACGCCAGACTCTTGCTCTGATAGGGTTTACCGTCTATCTTCACCTCCATCGGAGGCAGATAGTAAAGGGTATCGTCGAACGAGGTCATCGTATAGACCACCCGACGTGTCACAAAGCCATTGTCTTGTTCCTTCTTCTCGAGCTCCTTGCAGTCGAGCACCTCCACACCGGGAGTCACATACTGCGTCGGCTTAAACTGTGGGAACTCCACCTTCGCATTCTCCTTGGCTGTGGCCGAAAGCGTCACATGAGCCTGCTGTCCCACAAAGATTTGGATAGAGTCAATCTCAGCCTCTACCGATACTTGTGCAGACATCGCCAACACACTCATTGCCAATATGATAAATAACGAGAGTCGTCTCATTAGCTTCTTTGTTTAAACAGGATCAGCAGAGCCTTCACGAAATCCTCATCCGTAGCGACACTCACATGATCGACATTGCTCTTATTGAACGTATCCTCCAACTGGGCCTGACGGTTCTTCCAGTATTTATGATAGGCCTGGCGCAGGGTCTTTGAGCCCGTATCCACATACTGCTCGTGTCCCGTCTCAGCATCCACCACCTTCATCAGTCCCACGTCGGGCAATTCTCTGGCACGTTGGTCATACACCTGGATAGCCACCACGTCATGCTTCCGGTTACAGATCTGCAGCGACTGCAGAAATTCGTTCCTGACATAGAAGTCGCTGAGGATGAAGGCCGTCGTGCGGCGCTTCTGAACACTCGACAGAAACTCCACAGCCTGTTTCACATCCGTGCGCTTCGATTCCGGCTGGAAGTCGAGCATCTCACGGATAATATAGAGGATATGCTTACGCCCCTTCTTGGGAGGGATATATTTTTCAATCCGGTCCGAGAAGAACACCACCCCGATCTTATCGTTATTCTGGATGGCACTGAAGGCAATCGTAGCGGCGATCTCGGTCACCATGTCACGTTTCATCTGCTTCTTCGTACCAAAATCCAGAGATCCACTGACATCGATGAGCAGCATCACCGTCATCTCACGCTCTTCCTCGAAGACCTTCACGTATGGACGATGGAAACGCGCTGTCACATTCCAGTCGATGTCACGCACATCATCGCCGAACTGATACTCACGCACCTCGCTAAAAGCCATACCCCTACCCTTGAAGGCAGAATGGTACTGACCTGCAAAGATGTTTGAGCTCAGACCACGGGTCTTGATCTCAATCTTCCGAACCTTCTTGATAATCTCACTTGTTTCCATCAGAGCGGTAGCAAATTATTCACTTTTCACTCTTCACTTTTCACTTCTTTAAGGCACTTCCACCTTATTAATAATTTTCGACACAATCTCCTCGCTGGTGATGTTGGCAGCCTCAGCCTCGTAGGTCAGACCGATACGATGGCGCAGCACATCGTGGGCGACGGCTCTCACATCCTCAGGCACCACATAACCGCGACGCTTGATGAACGCATAAGCACGGGCAGCCTTGGCCAGATTGATACTGGCTCGTGGTGAACCACCGAAGCTGATCATATCCTTCAGGTCCTTCAGACCATAACGGTCAGGATAACGGGTGGCAAACACGATGTCGGCAATATACTGCTCGATCTTCTCGTCCAGATACACCTCACCCACAACCGAACGGGCTCTCAGAATCTCTTCAGCCGTGGTCACGGGTGTCACTTTCGGCATCTCACCGGCGATATTCTCGCGGATAATCTTCTTCTCCTCCTCAAGAGACGGATAATCGATAACCACCTTCAGCATGAAACGGTCTACCTGTGCCTCAGGCAACGGATAGGTACCCTCCTGCTCGATGGGGTTCTGGGTAGCCATCACCAGGAAGGGGTTCGGCAGACTGAATGTCTGACTGCCGATCGTCACCTGTTTCTCCTGCATGGCCTCAAGAAGGGCACTCTGCACCTTTGCCGGAGCACGGTTGATTTCATCTGCCAGCACGAAATTGGCGAATACCGGACCTTTCTTAACCTGGAATTTCTCGTCCTTCTGCGAATAGATCATCGTACCGATCACATCAGCAGGCAGCAGGTCTGGGGTAAACTGGATGCGGCTGTAATCTGAATCAATCAACTGCGAGAGTGTCTTGATGGCCAATGTCTTGGCCAATCCAGGCACACCTTCCAAAAGAATGTGTCCGTCACTCAACAGACCGATCAGCAGGGAGTCCACAAGATGTTTCTGCCCTACGATGACACGATCCATACCTGTCACCAAGTTCGTCACAAATGCACTTTGTTGTTCAATCCGGATGTTCAGTTCTCGGATATCAATTGCTTCTGCCATAATATTTTTCCTTATGATTTATCAAATTTGCCCGCAAAAGTAGTAAAATAATAGGATTCAACATACATCTGCGTGACTAAATAATATTAAAAAAGTTTCCCAAAACCTAAGTTTTAAGAAACTTTTTCATTATTGAACCATTATTCCCTATTTTTGGGCTTTCTTTTTCTTCTTCAGCTCCAGTTTCGGTATCTTAATTTCCTGACCTGTCTTCAGTTCAGATTCGGCATTCAGGTCATTAAACACCTCCAAATAACACTCCATATCCGGTCCTATCGTCCGCTTGGCGATGCGCTTCAAATTATCACCCTCACGCACCTTCTCCATATAGTCGGTACCGACAATGCGATAGGCACCAGTACGGACGCGGGAGTCCTTAGCCTCATACTTGTCGAGTGTCACTTCGGGCTCTTTAAACTCAGGAGTTGGTTCTGCTTTCACCTCAGGCGCTTCTTTGACTTCAGCCTCAGGCACATCTTCCGCTTCGGCTTTTTCCTCAACGGGCTCGGCAACGGGCTGAACTGGTTGTGCCTCAGGTTGGGCGGGAACGATTTCCTTCACTGGATCCGTTACCGTCTCTTGGGGTGCCGTCTGATTCTGGAATGGGAAATAGTTTCCAAGCAGATAACCGATTCCGAGAGCCAGCACACAGCCCAATAGCCATAGCATCCAACGCTTATCACCGGTCGGTTCATCATCATCCGAGTTTTCGGATTCTTCGCCGTCGGAAGTCTCTTCTTCTGCGGGTTCCGGTTCCTCCGGAGATTCCGGATCGACAGCTTGTACCAGTTCTACGAGAGGTTCTGACTCTGCAACAGGTTCGGGCTCTGCAATGGGCTCAGGCTCTACGATGGGGGCAACCTCTATAATAGGCTCGGGCTCTGCCATAGGTTCAGGCTCTGCGATAGGTTCTGGTGCCACAGGAGCCTCCACAACAGGCTCGGGCTTATACGGCTCAATCACCCACTCGGGAATAACCTCGTCAGAGAGTTTTTCTGATGCAGGTTTCTCTTCAGCCACAAAGTCCACCAGCGGCATTGCATCAGAATCATTTTCTGCAACGGCCTCTTCTACTTCCTCTGACGGATCCTTAAAGTCCACCCCGTCATTCAGCACGATAGTCTCGAACTGAGAGAACGGTTTGTTGACCAATTCCTTCATCAGCACATCGGGGGTGAAGGTAATCTTATTATGTCCTTCGATCAGAACCCGCTCCCCCGTATTGACATTCACACTCTCACGCGAGTCTACGTCAATAATCTTGAACGTTCCAAGTCCCTTGACCTTTACAGACTTGTCGCGTTCCAGAGCATCACGGATCAAGTCGAATATCTTATTGGTAAAGTTGACGGCGTCTTTCTTGCTCAGTCCGTTCTGCTCAGTCAGTCTTGTGGCAATCTCCTGAATCGTGATCTTTCCCATTACTCGTTTCCTCCATTCTTTACGCGTTCCTTCCAATTTGCATTTGGCTTGAAGTTCAGCACCAGTTTGGGTGGAACCAGCATACGCTGACCTGTCGATGGATTGACCATCACACGCTCCAGCTTCTTCTTGACCTCAAAAGTCCCGAAGGTCGGGATAAGCACCATGTTGTCTTCCTGAAAATGGTCTCCCATCGTCTCAACGATCACATTGACCATCTTCTGCGTGTCTTCGAGCGAATAGCCCGTCTGCTGCGCTAATTCTGAAATAAAATCTTTATTAGTCATAATCACAGATTGAATGTTGTTCCATATAAATCAAATTCCTCCGAGTCGTTCATGTAGACATCATAGAATGCACCGATAGTCAGCGGACGTTCCGACACGGGAATCAGCACCTCGGGATCCACCTCGGGCGAACAGAACTCCGTGCGCCCTATATAGTAGTCACCCTCCTGACGGTCGATGATCACCCGGAAGGTCTTACCCACCTTCTCTGCCTCCAGTTCTGCGCTGATATGCTGCTGGATACGCATCAGCTGGTCCAGCCGACGCTGCTTCACCTCCTCTGGGATATCGTCCTCATAGTGCTGCTCGGAATAGGTTCCCTCCTCCTCTGAATAGGCAAAAGCACCCATCCTTTCAAAGCGTGCCCATCTGACGAACGCCTTCAGTTCCTCGAAGTCCTCTTCCGTCTCACCGGGGAATCCCACCATGAGTGTTGTACGGATATGGATGCCTGGCACTTCTCTCCGCAGACGCTCCACCAGCTCGTAGGTCTCGGCCTTCGTCACATGACGGCACATCCGCGTCAGCATGTTGTCTGAGATATGCTGCAGGGCGATGTCGAGATAGTTGCACACATTCTGCTTCTCCCGCATCACACGGAGCAGGTCCCATGGGAAATGAGCGGGATAGGCATAGTGCAGCCTGATCCACTCCACACCGGGAATATCAGCCATCCGCTCCACCAGCTCGGCGATATGCTGTTTGCCGTCGATATCGACACCATAATAGGTCAGCTCCTGGGCAATGACATTGAACTCCTTCGTACCCTTCTTCACCAGACAGCGCACCTCATCGAGGATCTCCTCCATCGGCCGACTCTGGTGACGCCCTGTGATCAGCGGGATGGCGCAGTAGGCACAATGACGGTCACAGCCCTCTGAAATCTTTATATACGTATAATGTGGCGGTGTCGTGATGTGCCTGTGGAAATCTCCTTCCTCGTTCCTCCTTCCTCCTTCCTCGAGATCATGAAGCAACTGCTTATAGTTAAACTTCCCGTACCATCCGTCCACCTCCGGAATCTCCTTCTCCAGATCGGCGAGATACCGTTCCGACAGACAGCCCATTACGAAGAGTTTCTCAATTCTTCCCTCCGTCTTGGCCTGGGCAAATTCCAGGATGGTATTGATGCTTTCCTCCTTGGCATCGGCAATAAAGCCGCAGGTATTCACGATGACGATCTCTCCCTGAGGATCCTCACTGTCGTGGGTACACTGATAGCCGTTAGCCTCGAAGAGTCCCATAAGAATCTCCGAGTCCACCAGGTTCTTAGAACACCCTAACGAAATGAAATCGACCGTCTTCTTCATCTTATATCAATGCGGCAGCAAATTCTTCACTCTTCACTCTTCACTTTAAACAGCGAGTCCACAAACTGCCGTTTGTTAAAGAGCTGCAAGTCCGTCATCTTCTCACCAAGACCGATATACTTTACAGGCACCTTCAGCTGGTCAGAGATACCGATCACCACCCCACCCTTGGCTGTGCCGTCGAGTTTGGTGATGGCGAGCGATGTGATCTGCGTAACGGCAGCGAACTGCTTGGCCTGTTCAAAGGCATTCTGTCCTGTTGAACCATCCAGCACGAGCATCACCTCGTCGGGAGCCTCTGGCAACACCTTCTTCATCACGTCCTTGATCTTCTTCAACTCGTTCATCAGACCCACCTTATTGTGCAGACGACCTGCCGTATCAATCAGCACCACGTCGGCACTATTGGCTTTCGCACTCGAGAGTGTGTCAAAGGCCACGCTGGCAGGATCGCTGCCCATCTGCTGCTTCACCACCGGCACACCAACGCGCTCGCCCCAGATACAAAGCTGCTCAACGGCAGCCGCACGGAACGTATCGGCAGCACCGAGATACACCTTCTTGCCAGCCTGCTTAAACTGCCAGGCCAGCTTTCCGATGGTCGTGGTCTTACCCACACCGTTCACACCAACCACCAAGATCACGTAAGGCTTATGGTCGCCGGGCAGATCCCAGTTGTCCTGGTCTTCCGTATTGTTCTCCGACAGCAGCGAGGCGATCTCGTCTCTGAGGATGCCATTCAACTCTGACGTGCTCACATACTTGTCGCGGGCCACGCGCTCCTCTATTCGCTCGATGATCTTCAGCGTGGTGTCCACACCTACATCAGAGGTGATGAGTACCTCCTCGAGATTATCCAGCACGTCGTCGTCGACCTTCGATTTTCCGGCAACGGCACGTGCCAGCTTGTCAAACACACTCGACTTCGTCTTCTCCAGACCCTTGTCTAGCGTCTCTTTCTTGTCTTTATTAAAAAATCCGAATATGCCCATAATGTCAGTTTTACAGCGCAAAGATAATAATATTTGTCGAGATGCACAAAAAAAGAGGCCGCAAATTGACTTGCAACCTCTTTTTTTATATAAAAATGAATGTTTAGTTCTTGAAGAAGTCCTTAACAGCCTCGTTGGGAACCATCTGCTCGTCGAAGATGTAAGCACCCGTCTTGGGGCTCTTCACCATCTTAATCACCTTGGTATAAGCGCGACCATCCTTTGAGCCTTCATGGAGGGTAGCAACGGTTTTCTTTGCCATACTGTCTTACCTTATTTAATTTCCTTGTGAAGAGTCATCTTCTTCAGGATCGGGTTATACTTCATCAGTTCCATACGCTCCGGCGTGTTCTTACGGTTCTTGGTCGTCACATAACGACTGGTGCCGGGCATGCCGCTGTTCTTGTGCTCTGTGCACTCCAGAATCACCTGAACGCGATTTCCTTTTGCTTTCTTGCTTGCCATTGTATTGTTCCTCCTGTATTATTAGTTCTCAACATCACCCCAGGCAAGGACATTCTTCTCGAGCTCATTCCAGTTCAGATAGCCCTTTTCGATAGCCTGACGCACAGCTGCATCGAGTCCCACCTTGTTAATCAGACGGAGACCGGCAGCGCTTATCTTCAGTTTAATCCAGCAGTTTTCCTCTACCCAGAAGAACTTCTTGCTGAACAGGTTGACATCAAAGCTCCTCTTCGTGCGATGCTTTGAGTGAGACACATTACAACCAATCTGTGCCTTCTTTCCGGTAATTTGACAAATCTTAGACATTTCTATCTACTTTTTACTTGTGATTTACACTTACTTATTCCAAACAGGGTGCAAAGGTACACATTATTTTTGAGATAATGACACCCGCATAATCGTAAAAGCGATGAATTATGTTTTTTTAACCATTCAACGCTTCTTCTGTGCCAATTTCCTCCTTCAGGAAGTTCAAGAAGAGCTCCATAGCGTGGTTGGTGGCGATGGCCAGATTGATGTCACGACCGTGATCCTCCTGCACCTTCAACGTCACCACGCGATCCAGACTGCCACAGGCCAGCCAGATGGTGCCGACGGGGATATCCTTCGTGCCACCAGTAGGACCTGCAAAGCCCGTAGCAGCGATGGCATAGTCGGTCTGCAAAGCCCTGCAGGCACCTTTCACCATCGCAATGGCAACTTCCTCACACACAGCGGTCTTCTCCTCCAGCAGCTGATGATCCACGCCAAGCAGACGCTCCTTGATCTCGTCAACGTATGAGATGATACCGCCCTTGAAATACTTCGAGGCACCAGGCACCGCAATCATGGCCTCACCAATCCTGCCACCCGTGCAACTCTCTGCCGTACTCACTGTCTTCTCTGTGTCCCAGAGGATCTCACTAATATCCCTACTGGTAATCTTACTTTCAAAATCCATATCTATCAATTACTTAAACGTCACTTTGCTGAATGCAGGGGCATCGATGCTGCAGAACTCCTTGTCGAGATACTTGTAGTACCCCACGATGCCGATCATCGCCGCATTGTCCGTCGTATAGCTGAACTTCGGAATGTAGATAGTCCATCCATAACGCTTAGCAGCATCGTGGAAGGCATTACGCAATCCGTTGTTCGCACTCACGCCACCAGCCACCGCCACATGCTTGATGCCCGTCTGCTTCACCGCCTTCTTCAGCTTCTTCATCAGGATATCCACGATGGTCCACTCCAGCGAGGCAGCGATATCCTCCTTATGGTGCTCAATGAAGTCGGGATCGTCCTTCACCCACTTCTGCAGCGAATAGAGGAACGACGTCTTCAAGCCCGAGAAACTGTAGTCGAGGTCAGGGATATTCGGCTCGGCGAACTTATAGGCCTTCGGATTCCCCTGTCGTGCCAGACGGTCGATGATCGGACCTCCGGGATAACCCAGTCCCATCACCTTCGAGCATTTGTCGATAGCCTCGCCAGCCGCGTCGTCGATCGTCTGTCCCAGCACCTCCATATCATTATACGCATTCACCTTCACAATCTGCGAGTTACCACCTGATACTAACAGACATAGGAATGGCAATGGTGGTTGGACGGAATCGTCCTCCGACTCCTTGATAAAATGTGCCATCACATGTCCCTGCAGGTGGTTCACGTCAATCAGGGGAATCCCCAGACTCCTGGCGAAACCTTTGGCAAAACTCACGCCCACCAACAGCGAACCCATCAAGCCAGGCCCACGTGTGAAAGCCACAGCCGACAGCTGCTCCTTCGTGATGCCTGCCCGTTTAATGGCCTCATGCACCACAGGCACCACATTCTGCTGATGTGCCCGCGATGCCAGTTCCGGCACCACACCGCCATACGCCTCGTGCACAGCCTGCGATGCCGTCACGTTCGACAGCAGCACCCCATTCTTCAGCACCGCTGCCGACGTATCATCGCAACTCGACTCAATACCTAATATATATATATCCTTATCCAACTCTTACCTCTTAATTCTTAATTCTAAATTCTTAATTCTCAATTAGTACGTCAGCACTTCCACACCGTGTTCCGTCATCAGCAGCGTATGCTCCCACTGGGCACTCGGTTTCTCGTCCTCCGTGATCACCTCCCAGCCATACGGGTCGTCGGCATCGATAAACACCCGCCACGTGCCCATGTTGATCATCGGCTCGATGGTAAACACCATTCCCGGCACGAGCAGCATACCCGTCCCACGATGGCCGTAGTGGTCCACGTCGGGATCCTCATGGAAGGCATTCCCCACCCCATGACCGGCCAGGTCGCGCACGATACCATAGCCGTATTTCTTACAGTGCTTCTCGATCGCATGGCCGATGTCACCCACGAAACCGTAGGGTTTGGCGGCCTCCATACCGATCTCCAGACATTCCTTCGCCACCCTTACCAGTTGTTCCTTCTCCGGCGAAGTCTTGCCGATGATGAACATACGGCTGGCGTCGGCATAATAGCCGTCGAGGATGGTCGTGAAGTCCACGTTGATGATGTCGCCCTCTTCAAGCACATCCTCCGCCTTGGGCACACCGTGACACACCACCTCGTTGATGCTCGTGCAGACGCTCATGGGGAACGGAGGTGTATCCTCATCACCGCCATAGTTCAGGCAGGCAGGGATGGCATTGTGCTCCTCGCAGTACTTGCGGCATATCTGGTCAATCTCCAGCGTGTTCATACCCTCGTGGATAGCCTCAGCCACAGCGTCGAGCACGCCCGTATTCACGACACCCGCCCTGCGGATGCCCTCTATCTGTTCGGGCGTCTTGATCAGATCCCGCGTCGGAACCAGCTTACCCTTGTTCTCCCAGTACATGATGGTCTTGTCCATCTCCGTCGGCTCCTGCCCACTCAGACAATGCCATCTTCTCTTCCTCTTAAAAGCGTTCATACACCTTATTAATATATATACAGACCTCCTTTTCGGCTGCAAAGGTACGAATAAGTGAGAAGAAAACCAAATAATATTTGAGTTTTCTCGAGCGGAAGTACTCTTCGGCGAAGTCAAAGGTAGTGCAAATTGAGCGAAATGCAAAATAAAATGCAATTTATTTCATGTAAACTAAAATTACCGAACATACATAACATTCATAGATGTTTCATTGTCACAATTGTCATTGTCAACGATAGAAGCGAACAAATTAAAACCGTTTTTTATTATTTTCGGGTAGCACGCTGCAATTCAATGTCCTCCTTGTCGCGTCGGATGCGCCGTATCTTCTTACCTCCAAATGAGTAGGAGGCAGAAATGCCGATGTAGTGAGTGTGGTGGCGAGTATGTACAGAATGGTCCATAGAGCCCACCATCATATCTAATCCAGATCCGGATCCATTATCTACTAGACAATCAACCATGCTGCTGCTGATGACATCGTCTGTAACATGCTGACGGAACGGATCGGTTGCTACGATGGAAATATTCAATTTGTTGTCCAACAACATACAACGGAGGGCAAAGCTGAAATACCCATAGCTATCGGTCTTGGTAAAGACGTTATAGTCTGAGAACCAATGCTGGTAATTAGCATTCAACATGAGCGTGTGCTGTCGGTTCAAGAACCAATCGGCTGTGAGAGAGAGCCTTTTTCCCCAGCCATGGAGTCTATAGCTGTCATAATCGTTAGAAGCATCATGATAGTACAGGTTTCCGTCAGCTGTTGCCAAGATGTTTGACGACAATTGATGTCGATATCGTAAATAGAGCCCGCTTTGATTGCAGTTTGCGATATCTCCTGGGATGGTTCGCGCTTCTAATAAGATAACCTGGGTAGGATACTCTATAGTTTTAGCATGCGTGAACCAAGACACGATATTGCTGCCGTGATGATGGTAAAGGCTGGCATAAACGCCATGATTGTTATGATATGTCAATTCCAGGTTACTCATGCGACTTGGTTGTAAGAAAGGGCAACCTTGGAAGTAGTATTGTCCTGTCTTATAGATACGGAAAGGATTAAGGTCGTAGAAGTTCGGACGCTCACAACTGGTCCCCCATGTCAAGTTCAACAGATGCTCTTTTGCGGGGATGAACGAAATACTGAGTGACGGCAGCCAATAATTTTTTGAATTCTCATTGTTGTCACCACCTTCTCTTAGGTTAGTAAAGAACCTTTCTTCCCCCAGACCGTCCCCACCAGTCTCTATCTTCATGTCTAAGCGCTCATAACGCAGACTGCCCCTGAGGGAGAACCTTTCCCATTCATGGTGAAGAGAGACATAGGCAGACTTCGCCGTCTCGGCATAGTCAAGCTCTGTGTCGTTGGACATTAAATCATTCTCTACAGTTGACGTTTTTGAAAGTCTTGAATTAGCATTATTGCGAACATCGGTATAGCCGATACCAGCATCAATGGTACCTATAGCCAGAGGCATGGTCAGGTCCAATCTTGCAGATTGGATGTGATAGTCAGCATTGCAATCGTATCCATGATAGCCCAGGTGAGGAACTAAGATAGTTTGTTCAAAATACGACGATGATATGCCATGATCAGCCTTCTTGTAATTGCTGTACGAAATATAGAGACGCTTGCCTAGGGTATCAAGTTGCCAGTCGCCATAGGCTGTGAAATTCATGGTGTTGACAATCTTATTTGGAGTCATTGTAGCATCTGACTCCAAGTAATAATCGCTACTGGCGACATCTCCAGTGAAATTACTGTGAGGCCATTGCAGCTGACAGGACAGCATGCCGCCCAGTTCCAATCCCTTTGCTGGATAATATCTGAGCATGAGGTTGGCTGAGAGGTCTTTGTTCTTCTGTTCCGTCAGGATATTGGAATAGATCATTTGTCTCTTACCATAAGTGGATTGTTCGTCGGTCCTGGTCGTTTCCTGTCCACCAGAGACATCGATAGTCATGTCGTACTTCTCTGAGGCATAGGTGGCTGATGCACTGCCATATCCTGTCCAGCCATCGCTCTTGCCTGTTCTTGTACTGACATCTCCCCGCCAGCCAAATGTCTGGTCGCGTCGGAGCACAATATTGATGTAGCCGCTGCCGATGTCTCGAAGATCACGGCCTGAGGGGATCGATATGACCTCTATCCGCTCAATCTCTTCAGAACGCATGGTCCAGAGCTTCTGTTGTATGATGTCGCTTCCTGTCTCGGAGAAATGGCCGTTGAGCATGAAGCGGGCTGGCCCTTTGCCAAGAATCATGACACTGTTGCCTGCAATACTCACCATTGGCACTCGGTTGAGCAGCTCATGTGCGCTGAGTCCATGGGCAAATTCATCGTTGCCGACGATATATTGTAGCCGGTCTGTCTTGCTGCGGATGATGGGCATTCTTCCGCTGACGGTAACATTATCCAGATAATGGTTCTCCATCTGCATGCGGATGGTGCCTGCATCGCCGATAGGCATCACCCTCTCGATGGTCTTGAATCCCACACAACTGATTCTCACCCTGGCACGCTCTACCCCACAAGGAATCACGAAGTCGCCCGCTTCATTGCTCACACCGCCACCAACATAGGTGGTATCGGAAATGGATGTGAGCGTGATGTTGGCATAGGCGACAGGCTGATGGTCTTGTCCGACAAGCCGCCCTATCAGTTTGGTTCGGTCTTTTTGTATGCACTCCACAAGAATGTCACGCCCCTTGACACTGACCCTGACGGGATAGAATCCGCAGACCTCTCGCACAGCCTCAGGCAGAGGACACCCCCGTTTAATGGTTTTGGTTACAGTAAAGTCCTCCAACTCGTCATAGACGAAGGAGATGTCGTAGTGTTTCGATGACTGGTCTAGTTCAATAAGAGCTTTCGAAAGCGATACCCCTTGGAAGTTATGCTGCGCCTGAGCCTGAACCCAGAAGCAACATAACATAATCAGGTATAGGAATCGTTTCATGGTCACTCCGCGATAATCTGATTCTCTGTAAGGTGGATGCTGACCTTCTCAAAGCCGTTCAGCCTTTCTATGATCAGGTGGAGCGGTGAGGTGGTATCCCATTTCGTATAGAGACGAATGTGACGCGACTTCTCGTTGTGGAACACAACTCCGACATGGTAGTATTCCGACAGTTCCTGAAGTATCTGCTGCAGTTCTACATTCTCAAAGATTCGCACGCTGCAGGATGCCGTTTCCTGCTGAAGGCTTTGTTGGTCTATATTTGTGATACGTGTCTCCTGAGTTGGAATGTCCGTCCGCTCTCCATTGCCAAAGGCATAATGATAGGTAGCAAAGGCTATACCTGATAATAACAGCAGACCTATAAACATGGCGGCCATCTTCAATATCATCGGGATTGATTCCCTCTTCTCCCTTTTATGGGCAAAACCGGCTTCGGCATCGACCATCAGTTCGTAGTAAGCCCTCATTTCGGGGTCGCTCATCATCTGCCGGATCTCCTCGTCAGAATAGTCCTGTGGTCGCTCTGTCATTCTGAGCAGCTTTTCGATATCTTTCATACTCTTGTCGGATTATATTTCTCTTTTAGTTTCCGGAGTGCATCAGCGAGATGCTTATAGACGGCTACTTCGCTGATACCCAGTCGCTCAGCAATCTCCCGATACAGCAGTCCTTCGTCGAAGCGCAGTTGAAACACTCGCCATGTCTGCTTGGAGAAGGTTCGCTCTGCATAGTCAATCATCTCTGTGATACGTTCACGTTCTTGATCCATCAGTGTTGGATCTGGATCTGAGAGTGACAGTCTGCGCTTCATCTTCTCCCGTGTTGTCATTTGACGGATACGGTCTATGCACAGGTGGCGTACCGTTGCCGTCAAATAGCTTTCCTGATGCTCTGCTGGCAGAGTCAGTGATCCGTCCGCAAGTTTGACAAATATGTCGCTTACGGCATCGTTCGCATCCTCATCATCCTTCAGCATTGCTCTCGCCACAGAGTGCAGTCGCTGATAGCATCCTATATATAACTGTTCAAATTTCGTCTTTTCGGAACTCATTCTGTCTATATAACGAAATAGAATATCATTTTCCTAACTGCAAAGGTACAAAAAAAACATTTAAACGACCAAATAGGTTAGGAAAATGTCTACCTTATTCGTTATATAGACAAAACTAAATTTTTAAAGAGTATGAAAAAGAAATTATTATTGTTTCAGTTATTGGTGTCATTCTGTGTTCAGAGTGCGCCAGCTCAGTTAACAGATGGATTCTATCACATCAAGAATGCCGACACAGGTCGTTACCTCAGCATCAACGATACGGATCCACAAAACTACAAAGTGAATATGCTGTCGGGTAGCGTCAATCTGGCTGGCATCCGGACGTATCTCAACTTTGATTCCGTAGCCGTCAGTCCGTCGTGCGTCATCTTCGTGAAACAAGTAGGAGAAGGCAAATATGATTTGGAAGGACAAGGCTCAAGCATCTATGAGATGAGCAACAACAGATTCACGGTCAACATTTCCCCCGCTGCGGGAGATTCATACATCTTGTCAGGTACGTATAGCGGTTTTTACAAAGAGTTGATGGACAGGTCGCCAAGCGAAGACGATGGTTACATTATGGGAAGCGGCAACTCTGGGATGAACCGCTGGCTTTTCCTCCCCATCAATACAATAGACGAATATATCGGTATCCGCCCCGACGTCAAGACTCATAATGGTGGCTACTTTGGAACTATTTATGCCGGCTTTAATTTCAAACTCGCATCTCCAGGAATGGCAGCTTTCTATGTAAATAGTGCTGGTGGCGCAGGGTTTACTTATGAGAAAATCAAAGATGAGGTCATTCCCGCAGGTGTCCCAGTTATTATAAGGTGTAACTCTACTAACCCTGCTGACAACAAGATCGAACCCATTGCTGGTAGTTACGATTTCAACGGCAACAATTATTTAGGTGGTGAATATTGTTCTTTGGTAGGTGTTGCAGGTCATACAAACGTAACGTCTTACAATCCTGGTACAATGCGTGTCCTAGGTATCAGTGACAAGGGTGATATTGCATTCATCAATGCTAAGAACAGACCAGAACTGCTTGTCGTTGACAAATATGGCTCGCAATATCTGCGAGGCAATAAGGCCTATCTAAATGTGAATCCCGGCGATGCGGATGTCATGACCATCGGTGGTTCTGACGGAATTAACGACATCAAGTCTGAAAACAAGGCTTCAGGCATTTACACCCTGACGGGTGTTCGTCTTCCTGAAGGTACGACACCCAAGGCTGGCGTATATATCCAGAACGGAAAAAAGGTAATTGTCAAATAGAAGAAAGATGTAAAATAAATCGTTAAATTATGAGACAAATTGCTTTAATCAACAAGTTTCCTTTATTCCTGTTGTTAGCAGGAATCTGTACGTTTGCTTTATCATGCAGCAGCGATGATGGTGATGTTATTAATGATAATAATGAGGATATCGCTGTAGACTTTTTTCTTTCTAATGAGCAAGGCGAGAAGGCCACTTCATTCAAAAGCGATGAGAACATCTACTTTGATTTTTCCCTTGTAAGCAACGGGAAGAAAGATGTAAAAGAGGTATTTGTTTTTCCACAATATATGTATTTATTTCAAATATTTGATATCTACGGCAATCCTTCAGGTTTTCCCTGGGATAAGGCTGGCACTATATCTCGTTTTATCAGTGATGGAAACATTCATTTGCAGACATGCTGGAAAGTTCGCCAAACCGAAAAGAGTGATAAAGACTGGGAGCCTTTTGTGGTGAGCAATTTGAAAGAACCGCTTACGCCTGGAGATTATTACGCACAAGTATTCTTATTAATTGAGAATGAATTGAAGATATTTAATGTTAATTTTAAAATAAACCCATAATGAAAAAGAATCTTATACTATTACACTGTATTATATTAGCGGGGCTGATAGGGACAGTGTCGGTAAGTTGTAGTAACGACAACGATGTGAATATTAGTGACGATGATTCGAAAGAGACGGTGGCTACAGACATGAACACCCGTCAAGACTATGACAGCATTAGTGTGGATTTCAGTCTTTTGAATGTAGAAGGACAGGCTGTGACGACATTTAAGGAAGGTGAACAGATTATCTTCCGCCTGACAGTTACAAATACAACAGAGAAAGTAATATATCAATCTCCTAAAAGCATAGTTGGAGAGGATATGTTTCAGGTATTTTCTAATGGAAATATCATAGGTAGGCCATGGGATTTTTTGGAGATATGGGGTCTTCCGATTTGTTTCGCACCACATAAGGACTATGTGTACAAATGTCCTTGGCAAGGTCAAGTAATAGATTCAGAGAAAGAGAATTATGAAGATTTCCCTGTTCCTTCTTCTGGCGTAGTATTTATTAAAAAGCAAGATCGGCAACCATTACCTGTCGGCAGCTATTATACAGAGTTCAAGTTTATCCTTAATGAAGAAAACGTCATCACCTGCCATAAGGATTTCTGCATCATAGCGAAATAGGTTGTACTATAACGCTTCATTGTCCATCGAAACTGAGCGGCGGACCTTACTGACGTCTATCCCCTCTATACAAGTCCCCTTTTATAGGGGGACTATGGTATGAGGGGAAACGTCAGACGGAGCTTCGGCAACACAGTTGCAAAGATACAAATCTCAGAAAAACATGCTGTTCTTTTTGGGGGTGATTTCCGTACTATTGTTGTATTTTTTAACATTTTTAACTTATCATCTCAGTTAAAGAGCCTTGTATTGTCTGGATTGACCATGCCGTTGAGTCCGAGAAAGGTGGCACCTTTCTGGCAGAAAGGTTAGACCTTTCTCCGAGAAACCAGCCACCTTTCTCAGAGAAACCAGGCACCTTTCTCCGCATAAAAATACGCTCAAGAATACAAATATATTTGTTTTCTCTTCGCTTACTCGAAATTTTGCACTACCTTTGTAGCGAAAAAAAATACATCGATGAAAAGAATATTTCCAAAACTGGCTCTGTGTTTACTGCTTTTGGCGCCGGCGACGTCAATCGCACAGAGTCGCGTGGGCAGGCTGAAAGCACCATCTGAGCCTACACCTATCGAATACAGGGAGCGCACCATCAACGACCTGCTCTATTTCCCCTTCTCGTGTATCACCACCAACATGTCTACAAAAGAAGTGGCCTATCAGGTGGTTACGGATACCTTCGGCGCCTGCGAGAGCATCAACAACATCTATCCTGGCCTGCATGCCAGCGGGGCCTTTGATTTCGCCTATCGCGGGGTCACCATCGGCATCTGCTTCTACGACTGGTACGACAACAGGACGTGGTATGACTTCTTCTTCAACACGAAAAGCGAAGCCGATCAATTCTACAACAACATGGTGAAGGACGTTCTGGGTGCAGGCATCCCGCTCACCAAGGACAAGATCTATGGCGGCATGTCGAACCGTAAGAAGCCTGTTTCCATCTTCAAATGGGTGAGCGTTGAGCCGCCGGTCAAGGTGAAAGAGGTGAGCTCTGCGAACATCGAGACCGCAGATGTCGTGGGTATGTACAAGGTGGAACTGAGCGTCTATAAGAAGAAACGCCCCTGAAAACACAATACTAAATCAGTTTTCGTATCTGCTGCTCTGTGGCGGTGGGCAGGAGGGCCTTGAAGTGGGCGAAGAGGCGGTCGAAGGATTCCTCTGGGGTACGGGGACAGTGGCAGGCTTCGCGACCAAGGAGACGCTCTGGTGTGGTGAGCAGCGACCAGCCCCAACCGTATTCGCGATTGTGTTTGTCGCGGGGATAGACAAAGTCTTCGGTGATGATACGACAGGCCATCTGCAGACGGGTGATGTAGCTGTCGAAGCGGCTGCGCATCTTGGGGCCCGTAAAGCCGCAGGCCGCACGCAGTTCACGGGTAATGAGGCTCTCATGCTCTTGTAGCGTCAGCAGAATAGCCTCCTCGATGGAGCCTTCCTGTGGCACCGGATAACGGCTGCGACGATAATTACAGAGATCGGGCCACCACTCACGACTGACGAAACCTGCCTTACCAGCGAAGAACTTGCCATAGACACAGTTACCATCGGTCACGACGGGACCCTTCCACTTCCAGAGCGGCCAGTCCCAACCGCCATCGGAAAACACGACATAACGACAGTCTTCATCGGCCATCTCCTCTGCCGAATAGCCCCGTATGCCGCTGTCGAGCAACGGCAGGAAACCCATCTGCTGAATCACCTCGATCAGCTCAGGACAAGAGTGTATCAAAATTGGTTTATTCATTCCTCTTATTTACACAAGACTTTCTTGACGCACCCGTCACTTTGCTTGATGATATTAATGCCCTTCTCTAATTGACTCCTTTTCTGTCCGGAAAGACTATAAATAGCTGTGATGTCTATGACACCATCGTATTCGGGCGCTCTTATACCTGTTGCGATGTTCTGCTCTACTTTCAAATCATCCAACGCGAGGATACTGCCTGGCTGTGCCGTGCCTTCCAAAGAGAATTCTATTTCGGATGAAGGTGACATTTTCAATGAGAATGGTGTCCAGACATCATCGACAGCCACTTCATAGTCATAGTAATTCCAATCGTCACTACCCTTGGGATGCCACCCTACCCGAAGGTGATTGGCTTGTTGCTTGTGAATCCCCTTGGAATTAAAGTATCCAGACAAATGAATCTCTGTGGCTTCTGCGGATATAGGACAGCTGAAAGAAAAGGCTGAAACAGATTTGCCGATGAAATTTCTGGCGGACAGCTGAAAGGTATATTCTCCAGCATAAGGCGCTGGTCTTCCCGCGATCTCATCCAGTAATCCCGCATATTTCACCCTTTTCCAGGATGATTGTGTGGCGGAAAGGAACTCGTAATCCTTTTGGGACTCAAAACCGTCATAGTACAACTCTGATCCTATGATGATATCTGGTCCAGATTCATGGGATGCATTCTGAAGACAGATATGGCCATCGGAAGACAACTGGATATCGTAGAGGGATATGCTACAGTCTGAACCATCCCACCAGAAGGCCCTGGGTGTGGAAGTCGCACTGAACTCCGTGTTATTTGCCCTTCCCGGAAAAGGACACGCGTCGGAATTGATATCACCATAGTCTTTGACCGATTTGCCTGGAATATCCTTCTTGGCTGAAGCGCAAACCACATAACACATCTGCGGATAAGAGGCATTGATCTCATTCTCTGCAGACTCCAAGTCGGCATGCACATGAAAGACCAGCAGTCCTTTCCCTGGCAACCCGTCTGCAAACTGTTGTGGATTTCTGTTCTCCAGCAGATAATACTCTTTTCCTTTACTGATGACAAAATAATTGTCGCGACCAGTGTCAGAGGGCGGTATGACAACTTCTCCCTCTGGCAAGGGACGAGGCTCTATCCAACCATAATTAATCCACTTGACGTAGGGATTCAGATCGGCTGGTGTGATACCGTCATTGTTCCAACTTCCAGAAGCCATAATATCCCACAACCCCGTACCTTCATACGATCCACCGTCAGAATAGTTCGTGTCATAAAAGTCCATCGCCCCAAGGGCATGACCAATCTCATGGCAATGGGGGCCGATACGGGAGATACCGTCACCTTTATTCTCACGCAATTCTGAAGCGCAAGAGTAACGGTCGATCTTCAATCCTTGAATCTCATAGGGTTCATAGAAAGTGGCCTCGTGCGCCCAGATGGCATTGGTAGGACCACCTGCCTCCTCTCCATAGCCTGCATAAATGATGTGGACATTGTCGATGAAACCATCGTTATCGCCGTCGTATGCCCGTAAGTCCGTCTCATCTGCCACTTTTTTGATGGCCTCTTCAAATAAGTCCGTCGGATTCTTATCGTCACCATTTAAGCCTTGGTTCTGACCATAGTGGCTCATCCTATAGGCAGACTGATAGGGGCCATAAACGTCACAGGACAGCACGAGCTGCTCATACGAACTGCGATAGAAAAAGTCTCTGACACTACCCTGAGCCTGATCATCACTGTATCCTACCTGGTTGAACAGACGGTCAAAGTCATCACCTGTCTTTACAAACTTTTTGTCGGGATATTCCATCAGAATGACCAATATCCTGCGCTGACCGATGGCCGGCTGACTGGGACTACTACGGAATGACTGGCGGGATTTCTGAACAGATACCGGCTTCTCCGACAGATGGAGCGGTAATGACGACATAAAGTCAGCCAGGTCGGATGAATCTTTACCCACCTGATAAGACGACGGGACAAGGTGTCCAAAAGCATCAAGGGAGGCATATACCCATTCTTCCCTGTTGTTTTGGACGATCGTATATCCCTCCCGTGTCTCCACACGCTTAGCATGTTCATCACCAAACAGTCGTACAGGGATTTCCTTGCCATTGATCAACATCATGACTTGACGGGGATAAGCCGGGATGGCGCTCAATGGCGAGTAACAGGCAACAGTCAGTAACAGTATCAATAAGACTCTTTTCATCCACTAATTATTTCTTTTCGTAAAAAAGAGGAGGTCGTTGCTGGCCTCCTCTTTAGATCAATATTAATCGACTGTACAGCCAATTGTTTTAATGTGAATCACTTTGGACTTAACCGTCGACTTACCGGTCATCAGTTTCACTCTGAATGACAATTCAAATTCATTAACACCAGCAAAATCGACTCTCAGGCTTTCAACCATGTTATCAAAGACGTAGATGGCCTCAGACTTCTTATAAGCCGTCAGGCTTCCAGCATCAGCATTCAGCTGACCCATCAGCTGACTAGCCACTGCATCAGACAAGGTGCCTCTGTCAACCACTTCAAACTGGAAATAGTAATCACTGAGTGCATCACCACCACCATCATCATCATCATCACCACCACAGGATGCGAGACTCAGACTCATCATAGCAACCAATACCATTGCCAGTACATTCCATTTGGACTGTAAATTCTCAAAAAATTTGTTCATACTCTAATTTTTTTAGTTTAGTAAATAATAATATCGTCTGCAAAGATAAATAAATTAAATTAAAATCACAAGTATTTAAGAATTTTTATGAAAAATAATCAAATTATATGTATTAAAATTGGTTTATTCTCACGTATTCGTATGTTTTATTTTGCATTTTACTCATTTTGCGCTACCTTTGCACGGAAATTTATATCAACTCATCAATGAAGAAACTATTATCAACCATTTTGCTGGGGCTGGTCTCGATGACGGTTCTGGCACAAGGAGAGAAAACATGGAACAACGTGGTCTTCGGCTATGCTAGTGCACCCATCATCAACGTTCAGAAGGTAACCTTCGCAAGCGACCGCACAGAGGTATTTCTCCAGTTTAAGATACCTGAACACCAGCTGGAAAAGGTGGCCGGACAGGAGTTGCCCTTGCCCGAAAAGGTCACGCTGAAGGCCAACGGCCAGGAGTATGTGACGAAGGACGCAACGGTCATCACCCTGGGCAAGTCTTTAAAGATGCCGGCCAACGGACAGCTGGACTTCTCGTTCATCTTCGAACCCCTACCCACTCGTACGAAGCTGATCGACATGATTGATCTCGGCGGTCTGCAGATTCTGAACATCCGCGATTTGGACAATCTGCCTGAAGACCTGGCCGACACCTACTGGCGCAACGAGGCTACTGGCGAATGGCTCATTGGCTTCGCTCCCAGCCACGTGGTCTATCAGAATAAGGTATGGGACATTGCCAGCCAGACGGAGAAGAAGGATGTCTATACGCTGACGCTCGCCGACGGACCGACCATCAAGGTGGGCAAGATGAAAAAGGGCCTGCGCACCATCACGATCGGCCAGGAGAAGTCCGTGGTTTGCAGTCCTATCACCTCTGTAGCCCTACCCGACTACCCCACGAAAGACCTGCGCACAGGCTTCGTAGATAACGGCTACAGCGCTACCGACAGCGTCACCATCGCTGGCTGGCTGAAGGATATGCCGGAACGGGTGCAGCAGAAAGGCCGTGAGTTTGAAGTCAGCTTCGTGGATCTCATCATGGACGACCAGCACAGGCTCTATACCACGATGGACTCGCTGGGGCGCTTCTTCCTCCGCATTCCCCTGATCAATTCATCGCAGGCTTATCTCGACCTGGGGCGCTCGTCGTTGAGCACCGTCCTGGAACCTGGCAAGACCTACTTCTACCTCAACGACTTCAAGACGGGACAGCAGCTATTCATGGGCGACGATGCCCGCGTGCAGAACGAGCTCATTGCCTATCCCGACAAATGGAACTATCAGCGTATTGAGAACGCCGTGAGCGCCATGCAGTTCAAGGCCCAGATGGACAGCATCTGCGGCGCGCTGAGGGCTGAGCTGGATAAGCATATCGCCCAGCGCCCGAACCTCTCGCAGCGCTACATCGACTTCGTCAACGGCTATTACCTGACGGGCCAAGGAGAGTCGATGATGCAGGCTCGCTTCGACTTAGGCCGAAAGATGCCTCAGGAGTACACGGATTTCGTGACCACCGAACTGTGGAAGAAAGTGCCCAAACCCTATACCCTCCAGCGCCCTCTACCAACCTTCATGCGCGACTATCTCGACCACATGGCGCAGGCTGATTATGCGGTTCCTGCCGGCCGATATACCATGTATGTCAGCGACGGACTCTACTCGTCGGTGCTCCGCAAGAACAGAGCCGAGGGGAAGGTGGCCATTACCGACGAGGAGCTGGCCTTGCTGGACCGCTATGCCAAGGACTTCAAAGCGTTCCTGACCAATCAGTTCAAAGCCCGTGCCGACGCTGGTGCTACAAGCATCGACGACATCATGGAGATCGACAGCGTAGCTTCGACGCAATTTAATCAACAAAACTTCGTTGAGCAGCGTAACGCCCTGTTGAAACGCGAAGACATCGCAAAGGTGCTGGAAGACGAAGCGCCGTTCTTCGAGATCTACAAGATGCAGAAAGTGCTCGACGAGACGGGTGCCGACCAAGCCCTGAAGGACATCGCACTGGCCCGCCATTTCTATAAGCAGATCGACCAGACGCGCAAACCGCTCGCCCCAGCCGTGCAGGCCTTTTTTGAAGAACAGGTGCATCTGCCTGCCGCCCTCAAGGCCGTCAAGACCATCAACGATAAGTATCTCGCCCTCGAAAGTGCAGACTTCGCCAATGCCGCCAGCCTGCGCCCGTCGACCGATGTGGAGGGCATGAGCGACGGTGAGCAAATCTTACGCAAGATCATCGAGCCTTACAAAGGCCGCATCATCTATGTCGATATCTGGGGCACGTGGTGCGGACCCTGCAAGCGCAACCTGAAGGAGTCGTGGAAGGTGAAGGAGGCCCTGAAGGACTATGACATCGTGTATCTGTATCTAGCCAACCGCAGTAGCGACGAGTCGTGGAGGAACGTCATTAAAGAGTACAACCTCACGGGTGAGAACTGCGTGCACTACAACCTGCCCGAAGACCAGCAAACCGCCGTTGAGCACTACGTCGGTGTTAACGGCTACCCCACCTACAAGCTGATCGACAAAGAAGGTAACATCCACGATCTGCACTGGCTACACCACGAGGATATGGACAGTTTCCTTAAGACCATCGACCAAATGAGTAAATAAATAAAAAAAGCGCCCAGAACGGGCGCTTATTTTTTATTTACCAGGAACGAAGTATCTCGTGCCTGTTTCTTTCTGAAGTTCTCGGGCGTAGGCCTCAGGGAAGCCTGGGCGCACCACCCTGGCACCACCACCGTACTTGTTGCGGAGGAAACGGCCTTGCTCGTCGGTGGGCTTCACCACCATATCGTTGTACTTCACGATGAGGAAATAGGCGAGCAGCTTCCAACGGGCAATCATCTCGTCGCCCTTCTGACAGCTGTAGTCCGTCAGATAGGCGATGCGCTCCTCGGCAGTTGGCAGAGCCAGCGCCTTGGCCTCGATCTCAGGCTGCAGGGCCGAATAAGAGGCGTCGAGCGAGTCGCGCACCTCCTTCAGCGAGGGGAACATCATCGAATAACGGGGATAGACCATGTTCGACACCCAGTTGCACACCCAGTAGGCATTGTCGATCGAGAAGGTCACATCGTCGGCACCCTCGCCAGAGAAGCACTTCGGACGGCGGGTGATGCACGAGTACATCGGGGTGTAGGCCACCATATTGCCGTCGTCGTTGCCAAACCAGAAGCAGGCGCCTACCTCACGGGGCAACGAGCTGCGCATCTGGGAGATGAACGACCAGGCCGTCTGCTGGGTGGAGATGGGACGTTCGTTGAACATATCCTTTCCGTCGACTTTGAAGGAAAGGGGTGACGGACGATAGGGCATCTGGAAGATACCACCACCGATGTCGCCCGTCTGGTCGAGGGCAAAGGGAGTGCCCTCGTAGTGGTCGCGCATGGCATCGCGCAGATCCTGCAGGCCGAGCTTCTTGTTGGGGATAATCCAGAGGGGCATCTCCTTTGTGTTCTGCTCAAGGCCGGCGGCATAGGGCACATACTCGGAGAAATCGTCGGCAAAACGGTTGAAGAAGCTCCACACACGGGCCTCACAATAGCGACGGCCAGAGAAGTCGGGAACAGCATAGGCGGCATTATAAGAGAACTCAGCGTCCTTACCCTCAAACCAGCCCATCTTGCGGGCATAACTCACGACGTTGTCGGAGCAGAGCATGAGGGTTTGAGGTTTGAGCTTTGAGGTTTGAGATTTACGCAAAGCCTTGGCAATGGCTTTGGGGTTGAACAGGTCTTTCATCTTCACCTGCACATAGCGGCCGTCGAGGAACTTCGTGATACGGCTCTGGTTGGCATGGGCAGCGATGGCATCGTCAGGAATACGGACAGCCACCCATACGGTGCGCCCCTGCTCCTTCGAACGGTCAGGCCCACAGCCCATCATCTCCAGCATCCAGGCCTCATCCTTATCCGCCACAGAGAAAGTCTCACCCTCAGAACAATAACCGTACTGCTCAACGAGCGAGGTCATCACCTGCAGGGCCTCACGGGCTGTCTTGGAACGTTGCAGGGCGATATAGATGAGCGAACCGTAGTCGATGATGCCCGTAGAGTCGGCCATCTCCTCACGGCCTCCGAACGTGGTCTCACCAATGGTCACCTGCCACTCGTTGGAGTTGCCGATGACGTTATAGGTCTCTGCGGCCTCAGCAATCTCACCCAGATACTTGTTGGTGTCCCACTCATAGACCTGGCGCATCTCACCAGCCTGATGCTTCGCGGCAGGATAGTGATAGAGCGGCATAAAGGCACCATAGGAGTCGGCATTATAGGTGACGAACACAGAGCCGTCTGTACTGGTCTTCTTGCCCACGATGAAATTCGTGCAGGCAAAGGCCGATGACAGCGATAGAACTGACAGAAGAACTAATACTATTTTCCTCATAAACATAAGAACATTTTAATCTTAGACATAAGAACAGAAGAACATATTTTAAATTTAGACATAAGAATAGAAGAACATATTTTGGAGGGATATCTTATGTTTCTTATGTTCTTATGTCTAAAAATACACTTCTGTCAAAAAACTCAGCATGCTTTAAAACTCATGTCGAGGCCTTTGACGGAGTGCGTTAGGGCACCCACGCTGACGAAGTCTACACCCTGCTCGGCATAGTCGCGGATAGTATCGAAGGTGATTCCCCCACTCGACTCCGTCTCATAACGGTGGGCAATGAGGTCGACGGCCTTCTTCGTGTCTGCCACACTGAAGTTGTCGAGCATGATACGGTCTACGCCTCCGTGGTCGAGCACCTGCTGCAGTTCGTCGAACGAGCGCACCTCGATCTCGATTTTCAGCTTCAGACCTTTCTCGTCGAGATACTTGTGGCAGCGGTCGATGGCGTTCACGATACCACCAGCAAAGTCCACGTGGTTGTCCTTCAGCAGGATCATGTCGAAGAGTCCGATGCGATGGTTACAGCCACCGCCGATCTTCACGGCCTGTTTCTCGAGCATACGCATGCCTGGGGTGGTCTTACGGGTATCAAGCACCCGTGTACCAGTACCCTTCAGCCGTTGCACATACTTATCCGTCATTGTGGCAATGCCGCTCATGCGCTGCATGATGTTCAGCATGAGGCGCTCTGTCTGCAACAGCGAGCGCACCTTACCTGTGACGATCATAGCGATATCACCTTTCTTCACACGGGTTCCGTCTTCCATCAGCACCTCTACCTGCATCTCAGGATCGAAGCGGTGGAACACCTCTTTGGCAATCTCCACACCAGCCAGGATACCGTCTTCCTTGATGAGCAGATGCGACTTACCCATCGCGTCCTCAGGAATACAACACAAGGTGGTATGGTCGCCGTCGCCAATATCCTCTGCAAACGACAGATCAATCAGTCTGTCAACCAATTCGTCTACACTCAGCATAGCTTATCTGATATGATTGAACGTGTCCTTAAAAAGATAGATGCCGATACCAACGCGAAGTCCTATAGTGCTATAGTCCTTGTGGTTCTTGAACGACTGCTCATAGTAGATTTCGGGCTCGATGGTCACCGTGCGGTTGATGAAGAACGAGTAACCCACCTGGATGCTCGGCAGGAAGTCGTCAAGATTCTTTCCCAGATGCTTATAGATGGCCGAGGCGCCCAGATAGAGACCATTCTGCTGGATGTAGTAACGGCCACCAGCAGATAATGACAAGGTGGTAGCAGGGTTTCCTTCTTTCTTAACAGTATTATCATAACTCAGTTGTGCGAGTCCCATCAGGTTGTCGGCAAAGAAATATCCCACCTTGCCCTGAATACCCAGACGTCCATCGGTGATGCCGCTGTAACTAAGGTCTGTTCCAGAGAACGAGGCACCTACATAGGCCTTTCCCTGTGTGAACGGAGTCTCTGAATAGTTCTGATACTGGGCACTCATACTCGTTGCCATCATCAGGCCGATGGCCGCCATCATTAGCTTTTTCATATTCGTAGTATTTAAATTTTTACTTTTTCACCTTTTTACTTTTTCACCTCTTTCCTGTACCAGATGTAGAACCACACACAGGCTACAACCAGACAAACGCCGCCTATGATATAACCCACATTTCCAGGCAGATGGAACGCCTGCTTCGAGACAAAGAGGAAGGTGGAGCAGACGGTGGTCATGAAGAGTGCAGGTATCAGCGTGATCCAGTAGGCCTTCTTCTGACGCACCAGATAGACGGAGATCGTCCAGAGCGTGAACACACTCAGCGCTTGGTTCGAGAAGCCAAAGTACTGCCAGATGGTGTTGAAGCCGTCAGGATTCTCCACCTGCCAGATGAGCATCGCGATAGAACAGGCGAACATCGGGATACAGATATACATGCGGTTAATAATGGGCCGCTGGTTCAGCTTCAGCCACTCGGCCACGATCAGACGACCAGAACGGAAAGCCGTATCACCAGAAGTGATAGGTGCAGCCACCACACCCAGCATGGCCAGGATGGCACCAGCCACACCCAACCACTCGTTGCACACAAGGTTCACAACGGCAGGAGCCGACGTATGGAAGCCGGCTGTAGCCTTTTCTATCAGCTCGTAACCAGGAGCAGGATCGCCATAGAAGAACCAGGCCGATACCGTTGCCCAGATCAAGGCCACCACCCCCTCGGTAATCATCGCACCGTAAAAGATCGGGCGCCCCATCTTCTCGTCCTTCACACAACGCGACATCAGCGGACTCTGGGTACCATGAAAACCAGAGATGGCACCACAGGCGATTGTGATGAACAGAGCGGGGAAGATATTGTCTGTCCACTTATCGGGCTCCGTTGCAGCACCCATGTTATAACAATGAGTCCAGAGCTCGGGCACCGTGGGCCAATGGAGGAAGAGCCACACCATCAGCGCACCCGCCATGAACAGCAACGAGAAAGCGAACAGTGGATAAACCTTGCCGATGATCTTGTCGATGGGCAGCATCGTGGCGATGATGTAATAGACGAAGATGATGGCCACCCACATCATCGTCTCACCGCCGATGGAATGCAGGATCTCTGCGGGTGAATATACGAACACCGTTCCTACCATAATCAGCAGCAGGACGGTGAATACCAGCATCACCGACTTCGTGGTCTTACCCAGATACTGGCCAATCAGCTCAGGCAGTCCTGCCCCACCATGACGCATGGAAAGCATGCCCGAGAAATAGTCATGCACTGCTCCGGCAAAGATACAGCCGAAGACAATCCACAGATAGGCTGCAGGGCCGAACTTCGCACCCATGATAGCGCCGAAAATGGGACCCGTACCCGCAATGTTCAGGAACTGGATCATGAAAATCTTCCAATTAGGAAGAACCACAAAGTCCATACCGTCGGCTTTCGCCACAGCAGGAGTCACACGGTCGTCTGGCGCGAATACCCGCTCCACGAACCGTCCGTAGAACAGATAGCCCAACACCAATGCCACAAGGCTTAACGTAAAGGAAATCATATTAAAATTATTATTTTGACTATTTTTGCATGCAAAAGTACAGAATTAATTTGAGAAATGAAAAAAATCCGTTAACTTTGCACCAAAATTTTAGTTAAAACGATTATTTTGAAAACAATTATAGGGTTTTTACTCTTTTTTTTATTAGCAACACCCGCCTCGGCACAAACTCCCAAACACGAAGTGAGGGCCGTATGGCTCACCACCTTACAGGGACTTGACTGGCCGAGAACCTTTCTGCCCGAACAACAGAAACGCGATCTCATCCGCATTCTCGACCAATACCAGCAGGCCAACATCAACACCGTCCTGCTGCAGACACGAGTCAGAGGCACCACCATCTACCCCTCGGCCATCGAGCCCTGGGATCCGTGTCTCACCAACACCAACGGGAAGTCGCCAGGTTACGATCCCCTCCAGTTCTGCATCAACGAGTGCCACAAGCGTGGGATGGAGTGTCATGCGTGGATTGTCACCATCCCCATCGGCAAGGCCAACTACTACGGCTGTCAGCAGCTCCGCAAGAAATATCCCCGTCGCATCGTCAAGGTCGGCGAGGAGTACTATATGAACCCTGAACTGCCTGAGACGGGCGACTATATCGCAGGCATCTGCCGTGAGGTGACGCGCCGTTACGACATCGACGGCATCCACCTCGACTACATCCGCTATCCTGAGACGTGGAAGTACAAATACAGCCGCGAGCAGGGCCGTCAGAATATCACCAGCATCGTCCGTAAGATCTATCGGGCCGTGAAGGGCGAGAAGCCCTGGGTGAAGCTATCGTGCTCGCCCATAGGCAAATACGACGACCTGAGCCGATTCAGGAGCAACGGATGGAATGCATATAGCGCCGTCTGTCAGGATGCGCAGGGCTGGCTCCGCGAGGGACTGATGGATGCCCTCTTCCCCATGATGTACTTCCAGGGAAACCAGTTCTATCCCTTCGTGGCCGATTGGAAGGAACACAGCTATGGCCGTATCGTGGCCCCAGGACTGGCCGCCTACATGCTGCATCCCACAGAACGTAACTGGGATATCAGCATCATCCGCAGGGAGATGGGCGTGCTGAGACAGCAGGGACTAGGATGCACCTTCTTCCGCTCTAAGTTCCTGACAGACAACATCAAGGGCATCTACACCTTCACCAAGGACTTTAACCAAGCCCCAGCCCTCATTCCCCCCATGACCTGGATGGGCAGGCGGGCTCCAGCACCAGTCACTATCCTGCAACTGGATCGTGGAAAGACCTCCGATAAGCTGATATGGTATGGCGCCAGAGATAACTCGGGAGCCGACTACCTATTATATAATATATATGCCTCTGAGAACTTCCCTGTCGATACCGACGATCCGCGAAACCTCATCGCCATCCGTCAGCGGGCTCAGTCGCTCATCGTGCCCCATCAGGGCCACGCGCTCCACTATGCCGTCACCGCCATCGACCGCTATGGCAACGAGAGTGACGCCAAGCGCACGCCCGACTGGAGTCTGAGACCTCGGAAGAAGCTGGATTTCCGACAGTTAATCGTGGGACAATCGCTAAAAAAGCACAAATAGACAAACATTTGAGCCGAAAAAGCAATCCCGTTTCACCTAAAATAATTACTTTTGCAGCATCAATTTAACAATTTAAAAAGTCTATAATGGAAAGAACATGGAGATGGTTTGGCAAGAAGGACAAGATCACACTTGCCATGTTGAGACAGATTGGCGTGGAGGGTATTGTAACCGCCCTGCACGATGTTCCCCTCGGAGAGGTTTGGACACGTGAGAAGATCCGTGACCTGCGTGAGTATATCGAGAGCTACGGCATGCGCTGGAGCGTCGTCGAGTCGCTGCCCGTGGTGGAGACCATCAAATACGGAGGCCCTGACCGCGACCACCAGATAGAGGTCTACAAGGAGAGCCTGCGCAACCTCTCGGCAGAGGGCATCCACTGCATCTGCTACAACTTCATGCCCGTGCTCGACTGGGCCCGTACAGACCTCTTCCACACGAACCCCAACGGTTCCACGAACCTCTACTTCAACTATGCCGAGTTTGCTTATTTCGACATCTACATCCTGAAGCGCGAGGGTGCCCGTGAGGAATGGGCTAAGTTTGAGTTCCCTGCTGGTGTGGGCGAAGGCCGCAACGTGCTGGCCGAGTGCGACGAGCTGGCCAAGACCATGACGCCTGAGAAAGACCACAAGCTGGTGGAGAACATCGTCATCAAGACTCAGGGCTTCGTCAGCGGCAACTTCAGCGAGAACGACGAGGCTCCCGTGCAGAAGTTCCGCGAGTTCCTCAATCTCTACAAGGGCATCGACAAGGCCCAGCTGCGCGAGAACATGAAGTATTTCCTCGAGGCCATCATGCCCACTTGCGAGGAATACGGCATGAACATGTGCGTCCATCCTGACGATCCCCCCATCGAGATCCTGGGCCTGCCACGCATCGTTCGCACTCAGGAGGATATCCAGTGGTTCCTCGATGCCGTGCCCAACAAGCATAACGGCCTCACCTTCTGTGCAGGCTCTCTCTCGGCAGGTGCCTATAACAATGTAGTGGAGATGGCCAAGAAGTTCGCTTCGCGCACCCACTTCGTCCACCTGCGCAGCTGTCACATCTTCCCCAACGGCGACTTCACGGAGGCCAGCCATCTGGGTGGACGTGCTGACATCATCGAACTCTGCCGTATCTTCGAGCAGGAGAATCCTAATCTCCCCATGCGCGTAGACCACGGTATGACATTCACCGACCAGCCTGGTGGCATCATGGACGAGTCCTCTCACGGCCACAATGCAGGCTACACGCTCCTCGGTCGTATGTTCGCCCTCGGACAGGTACAGGGTATCCTCGCCACCGTCGACCGCGAGCTCGGAATCGAATACAAACAACCTGGATTCTTCGATTAATTAGAAAAATAAAAACTATGAAGTTAAATGATATATTTTCTGGGAATTTTAATCCCACAGACTGGGAAGCCAAAGGCTATGAGCTTCCGAAGTTTGACATCAAGGCCATTCGTGAGAAGACCGCCAAGCAGCCCACATGGGTGCACTTCGGAGGCGGCAACATCTTCCGTGCCTTCCCTGCAGCCATCCTCAACGACGCACTGAACACGGGCAAGTACGACCGTGGCGTCATCGTCGCAGAGACATTCGACTTCGAGGTCATCGACAAGGCATACGCACCTTACAACAACCTATCGCTTTGCGTGAACCTCTGCTCTGATGGTTCCATCGAGAAGAAAGTCATCGCCAGCGTCACAGAGGCCCTGAAGGCCGACCCGCAGTTCCCCGACTGGCAGCGACTCGTCGAGATATTCCGCAACCCTTCGCTACAGATGATATCCTTCACCATCACAGAGAAGGGCTACACCTACAACGATGCTGATCTGGCCCGTGGCCTGAAGCCTCTCTTCGCCATGGGTAAGGTATGCGCCCTGCTCTTTGAGCGCTTCAACGCAGGACAGTTGCCTCTCACCGTTCAGAGCATGGACAACTGCTCGCACAACGGCGACAAGGTGAAGGCTGGTGTCTTTGCCTACGCTGAGCGCTGGGTGAAGGACGGTCTCGTGCCAGAGGCATTCCTCGCTTATCTGAAGGACGAGCAGAAGATCACCTTCCCCTGGTCCATGATCGACAAGATTACGCCCCGTCCCCACGAGAAGGTGAAGGAGATGCTCGCTGCCGACGGCTTCGAGGACAACGACTACATCGAGACCGAGAAGCACACCTTTACGGCTCCCTTTGTGAATGCCGAGGAGGTGCAGTATCTCGTCATCGAGGACAACTACACCAACGGCCGTCCCCCACTCGATCTCGGAGGTGCCCTCTATACCACCCGTGAGACTGTGGATAAGGTGGAGACCATGAAGGTGACCACTTGCCTGAACCCCCTACACACAGCCATGAGTATCTACGGTTGTATGCTGGGATATACGCTCATCTCTGCTGAGATGGCCGACGAGGATCTTCGCCCCTTCATCCAGAAGATCGGCTATATCGAGGCCATGCCTGTGGTCACAGATCCTGGTGTGCTGAACCCCTACGAGTTCATCGGTGCCGTCATCAACCGTCGCCTGCCGAACCCCTTCATGCCTGATGCTCCCCAGCGCATCGCCATGGACACCTCGCAGAAGCTGCCCATCCGTTTCGGTGAGACGCTGAAGAAGTATATCGCCCGTAAGCTCGACATGTCGAACCTCATACTCATTCCCCTCACCCTCGCTGGCTATGCCCGTTATCTGAAGGGAATCAAGGACGACGGCACACCCTTCGAACCGTCACCCGACCCCATGCTCGCAGAACTGCAGGCCATCGTTGCTCCGCTGGAGATTGGCAAGCCTGACCAGGACTGGAGTCCTCTGAAGAAGCTCTACAGCCGTAAGGATGTCTTTGGGCTCGACCTCTACGAGGCTGGCCTAGGCGAACAGATCGAAGGCTATGTGAAGGAACTCTACGCTGGCCCTGGAGCCGTGCGCAAGACCCTCCACAAATATGTATCAGCCAGATAGTGAACACCGAGAAGTAAACATTCTTTACAAACATAAAAAGATTTTCAGGCCTTCCGACTTTCATGGCAGGAAACTCCGACTTTCATGGCAGGAAACTACGACTTTCCTGCCATGAAACTTCACCCTTCTGGTTTATCTGTTGCTGTTGCTCATGCGCTGCTGCTCGGCTTTACCTGCACCAGTTCCTTTATACTTGCTCTTCTGGGCATTGAAGGTGTAACGGATAGAGATATCCAGACGATGGCTACGGCTTCGTGTTTTCTGCACAGTGTAGAAGAAACCACAATCGTGAGCCATATCCTGCACGCTACGCTGGAACACATCGTTGATGCTGGCACGCAGGCACAGGGCATCGTTCTTCAGCCAGCACTTCTGTACCACAAAACGGATGTTGTATGAAGGCGAGAGTATACGGAAGTTCAGTACATCACCCTTGGTCTGGATGCTGGCATTGGCCTCCAACTGCCAACTGTGCTTAAAGCGGAAAGTGTTGTTCAGGTCGAAGAAGAAGATGGGCTTGGTGAAAGACACATCCGTCTTGCCTGTGGCACTACGAGGATCGTCGTAGGTCATTGTGTTCCAGAACTTCTGTCCGCCGATCGTCCAGCTTGGACTATATACACCCCATGTGGGATTGGCCGAAAGGAAGATGGCCAGATTGCGAACGGGATCGGACAAGTTAGTCTGCTTCATCAGCATGATACCCTCGTTGTTATAGGCCATGGGCACCTGAGTGATGGTGTTATCACGACGTTCGTAGGCAGCAAACAAATTAATCCACTTCCAACGGGCATTGATGCTCACCTCCTGCATAGTGGCATTCTTGAGTTTCGAGTCGCCCTGCGACAGGGTATAAGAGTTCAGATAGTAAATATGGTCGTTCAGTGAGCTGTACTTCG
>JAEEGH010002091.1_pt1 | contig 55010 bp, 44 predicted proteins | sample 9134181 | NCBI WGS metagenome assembly JAEEGH01 (sample SAMN16246544, study PRJNA631951) | gut metagenome | biome: gut microbiome; feature: rumen; material: DP-attached | host: Bos | place: Iran: Karaj | collected 2018-10 | reverse complement strand
ACTGAAACAATACCACCCTTAAATCTAAATGTCAATAACTTTTTATTGAATTACAATAAATATTATATTGAATTACGATAAATACTTTAGAAAGTAATTATAATGGAAGTCCCTTCCCCAAGCTTGGATTCAAGATTAATGTCATGCCCCAGTCTAAGGCAAAGCTTCTTACAAAGATAAAGCCCAATTCCCGTGGAGGCCTTTCCAATCCTTCCGTTGGTACCGGTGAAGCCCTTCTCGAAAGCCCTGTCAATCTCCTCTTCCTTCATGCCTATTCCGTTATCCTTAATTACAAGGCTTCTCCTTCCCTCATCCTCGCGAACAAAGAAGGTAAGGCTCAGTTTCTCATCTGCCTTCGCATATTTAATGGAGTTATCTATAATCTGACCCAGAATAAAAGTAAGCCACTTGCCGTCGCTTAGTACCTCTGTGGCATCTTCAAGACCCGTCATGTCAATGGAGGCTTTCATGGAGATAAGGGATTTTTTCCTGGCAGTCAAAGCGCTTCCAACAACCTCGGATAAATTCAGGGATTTCACATAGTAATCCTTCTCAACTGCTTCGCTTCTGGCGTAAAAAAGAGCCTGCTCAACATAGGTGGAGATTCTTTCCACCTCGTCCATGATTCCGCTTTCTTCCACAGAATCCGACCTGTGGTTTTCTATTATCATTCTGGCAGTGGAGATTGGGATTTTTACCTCATGGACCCAGGTCTCCACATACTCCTTGTACTCCTCGCTTCGTCTCCTGTAATCCGAAACCCTGCCGGCCATGGAAAGTTCCATGGTCTTAAGGATGTCGCAGATTATTTCCTCTTCGCTTATTTCAGGCTTTGCAAGAAGATCGGCCACCAGATATTTCTCATCGATTTCATCAACATTCTGCCTGATTTCCATAAGGAATCGCCTGATTCTTGCGTAATCCAGGTACATGCCAAGAATGACGCCAAGGCCCACTGCCACCGTCACATAAAGCATCAGATACCCGGAGGACTTTAAGGTCATCAGGAAAATGTTGATGGTTAGGATAAGAAACGCTCCTATCCCCAGCCACATTTTATGGTCAAGAATGTATCTGCCGAATTTCATGAAAGCATGTACCCCATTCCGCGCCTGGTCTCAATGGCATCCTTTATTCCAACCTTCTCAAGCTTGGATTTGATTCTTGTCATATTAACCGTCAATGTGTTGTCGTCCACAAAGGCCTGGTTGTCCCAGAGAGCTTCTATGATTTCGTTTCTGGAAACCACCTCTCCCTTACGCCCCGTAAGGACCTTTAATATCTGAATCTCGTTTTTGGACAAATCAATTTCGCCATCGGGTCCAAGAAGCCTGCCCTTAAGAAATTCCACACTAAACTCAGCCCCCGATTCGGTCTTTACAAGGACCTCGTCCGTTGATTTGGTTTCGTTGTACACTCTGTCCAGGATTCTTCCGATTCTTGCCAAAAGAATCTGGGTATTAAAGGGCTTTGGAATAAAATCATCCGCCCCGTTTGTAATGCTTAATAGCTCCGTCAGCTCGGAGTTATCGCTGGTTATCATAATTATTGGAACCTGGGATTTGGCTCTGAAGGCTTTGCAGATATGAAGGCCGTTGAATCCCGGAAGTCCCACATCAAGGAGGAGCAAATCAAGATTTTCACCTAAAAGAAGCGAGATAAGCCCTTCCTCATCCATGTTCGAATACTCCGAGGGAGAGATAAATCTCCCCTGGTATCCGTTTGTTTCAAGAAAAAGCTTAAGCTCGCTTCCTAATTTGCTGTCATCCTCAAGAATACCGATTGTTCTCATTTCCATCTCCTATATTCTAAGGATAATAATATCAGATATTCCCTTAAAGGTGTATCAATCTGTCCAAATTTCTGTGGGGGTCACCTCATAATAAAGGATCATGGCGTCATACATTTCCTTGGGCGGGAATTTCAGCTGATAGCTGTTCTTCATATACTCCATGCCGGTTGAATACCCCTCTCCAAGGCTTCCGGTGGGAATCTTGTCGGAAATCGTTGAAGACAGATCTGTTCCGGGGACAACATTTTCAAACTGAATAAGGCCGCACTTCATGTCCATATCCTTCATGCTGAAAGCCAAAGGATCGTCTGAGCAGAATTCCTTCACAATTCGTCCGTCGTTTCCGGGAAGGTTACAGTTTGTGATATAGAAATCTGTTCCGATTGCATAGTATGCGCTTCCAAGTTCGTCGTAGAGATCCTTTCCAAGGAAGGTGTAATTTGAGCTCTGGTTCTTTGTCATGTGGCCGTTGTGGCAGGCAAGCATCAGCTCGCTCCCGTGCTCATTTTCCTCGAACTCCAGAACCTTTTTCACAATTTCTCTCATACAGTCGTCTCTGAAACGGTTGTAGTCGGCGCCGGTATTAAGTTCCACGTAATGCTTTAATGCAGTTACCGCAAGGGTTGCCCTAAAGTAGGAATCGGAGTCTGTTTTTCCAACATATGCATCCTTATTTTCGGTAAGGTCAGCATCAACGTCGTCAAGGAATTTATTGATTTCCTCCACCTTATCGGCAGGAACCACGTAATCCTCGGTTCCTATGGTGCTTTCGAAATTCTTTGTAAAATCAGCTTTTTTCTCCGCATCCACTGCATCGTAGAAGTTTTCAAGCACAGCTTTATTGTCAAAGCCCTTCTGAATATCCATTCCGTAAAATCTGATTTTCTCAGAATCTGCTGCGGTGTCATTGTACTGTCTCATGTACTTAATCAGATCTTCCATGTCGGCAGTTCTGTAAAGTCTGTAGCCTAAGTGTGTTGTAAGTTCATGGGTATCTCCCTCACCACCCTGAACATAGTCGTTAACCAGTGAGCAGCCTCCAAAATCTCCCTCGATAATGAGAGCCTTGATTCCCTGCTTCTCGTTTAATATCTGAAATACTTCCCTCTTTGATTGCTGAAATTCCCGGTTTCCATGGGTGGCTTCCCCAAGTGCCACGATTCTTACTCCCTCAGGAATCTGAAGGCTCTCAAGACCTGTTACCGAATTACCAAAGTCCTCCACTGCTTTAATGTCCTTCGAGCCTCCAAGACCACATCCTGTAAGCAGGGAAGCCGCAATCAGAATGCTCGAAAGGCCCTTCAAAAACTTACTTTTTCTCATTTCTTCTACTCCTCTATAGCCAATTTAACGCAAATCAACAATGCGCTTGCTATTAATATAAGTTGTAACAAAATATCCGCCATAAATTATTACCATAACCACCAGTGCAAAGGTAATGCCCGATCCCATATTGATAAGTCCAAAGGCTTTAAGCATATCTCTTACAAATCCAAGCCCGAAAACTGTCTCAATAAAGGCAACCACAAAGGGAAGGGCAAAGTTTAAAAGAATCTGGGTGAAAAGCGCATTCTTTCTCATTTTGTCCGTTACGCCCATTCTTCCGAGAATCTTAAACTTACCTGTAGAATCGATGCTGTCCGAAAGAATCTTAAGGGCAATAATAGCAGCTGATGAAATAACAAATATGGTTCCGATATACAAAACTATGAACACTACAAGAACCGTGTTTCCGATTCCGGAATCTCTCACTTCGTTTTTGGTGATAACCATCTTATCAAGGGAGGCCTCCTCGTTTTCTATATCAATTCCAAGGCCAATCTTTAAAGCATCGTCATAAGCGTAGCTTTCTTCCTTATCCTTTGTGACGTAATTGCCTGCCATGAAGGTGGCAAAGTCTTCGAAGCAACCAGGATTGTTCTCAATCACTGAATCAGGCAGGATTACGTAGGTTCCGTTGGCACCAAGGCCACTCATCAAAAGGAACTCGTCGCTGCACTTATCTTTGGCGGGATACAAAGTGGTATCTCCTATAGTAACTGTGGTTCCTGCCTTAAGGGCCTTATCTGCGTACTGAGCATACATCTGAAAATCACAGATAACCAGGTACTCATTCTCCGCAAGCTTAACCTCTTTCCTTCCGAAAAGCCTCTGCACCTCATTGTAGTTACTAAGGCTCATTACGCTTTGAGGATAGTCCCAATCCGCCATTCTGAAGTTTTCTTTACCTTCAGCAAGATAATCCCCAAGAAGAGAGCCAAGGGTAATGGAAGCGGGGCATTTAATCAAAGGCAGTTCCACATATTCATCGAATATATCGTAGGGGTCCACGCCGTTATCATTAAGCACGCCTACTGCGCTGTCACCCTCATATCTTAAAGTCACATCCACAGGAGTTCCGCCGTTTCCGATTTTGGCATTTATAAAGCTCCTGAGGGAAAATCCCGAGGAGAAAATCACCAGTGATGCAAAAAGCATCAGACAGATAAGGGCCATGGAAACGGAAGATGAATTAACATTTCCCACAAACTGTCTTGTGATAAATGAATTTATATTCTTTGAGTAAAAACCCTTAAATCTCCTTAATACATCAAAGATAAAGCCTGACGCCGACCAAAACAGAGCGAAAATGGAAACCATTCCACCGATTATGCAGGTAAACATAGCGTTTCTGGTTAAGTCCTCTCCAAAGAAGCAGACTCTGATGTTTGCATAGGTTAGGAAAGCAACTGCGGCAACAAATGCAATTACCGATACAGTGCTGTTTCTTAACAAATTCTTCTCCTGTCTCTTCTCGGCATTTAAAAGGTCCAAAAGTTTATATTTTGAAACCGTGATTGTATTGAAAACAAGCACTGCCGCAAAGATTACTACATAGTTTATAACTGTTTTGATAAGTGCTGTATGTGAGAAAACAAAACGGTAATCCGAAAGATCAAGGTCAAACATCTTTGCAACAATTATTGAGAAAAACTGGGAACCGAAAATTCCAAGTCCAATACCCACTGCCAAAGACATAAGGCCAACCATGCCGGTTTCAGCCACAAGAATCTTTGATACCTTTCTTTTACCCATGCCAAGCAGCATGTAAAGGCCAAACTCCTTTTTTCTTCTCTTAATTAAGAAGTTGTTGGCATAGACAATAAGAAGTCCCAGAATCACCGCCACTATCACGGAAACAGCCTCAATAATGCTCACAAGTGCCTGAATGGCCGAATTGGTGGATCTTGAAATACTGTTCATTGCCCCCTGACCGTCAAGGGAGTTAAACATATAAAAGATGGCAACTCCGAGAATAAGTGTAAGGAAATAAACCGAATAGTCTTTTCTGCTTTTCTTTATATTTTTTAATGCTATCTTAAATGAGTTCATTTGCATCCCCTCCGAGTACTGCTGAGGTTTCTACGATTTTTTCAAAAAATGCTTTTCTGGGCTTCTCGGGATCCTTGTTTAATTCCGTGAAAAGCTTGCCGTCTTTGATGAAGATAATCCTTGAAGCATAGCTTGCTGAAAAAGCATCGTGAGTAACCATAAGAATTGTGGAATTAAGCTCGCTGTTAAGCTTCACCAGACTTTCCATCAAGGCCTTGGATGACTTGGAGTCAAGAGCACCTGTGGGCTCATCCGCAAGCACAAGACCGGGATTGGTTACCACTGCTCTGGCTGCTGCCACCCTCTGTTTCTGACCGCCTGACATCTGGTAGGGGAACTTCTCCAAAACCTCTGTAATCTCAAGAGTCTTTGCAATCTTTTCAACTCTTTCCTCAATTTCCTTATGATTAACTTTCTGAATTGAAAGAGCCAGGGCAATATTTTCATAAGCCGTCATGTTATCAAGAAGGTTGAAATCCTGGAAGATAAAACCAAGCTCATCTCTTCTGAAGGCATCCAGCTTTCCGCCCTTCAATCCGTTAATGTTCTCGCCGTTAATAAGAACCTTTCCGGCGGACAGCTTATCGATGGTTGAAATACAGTTTAAAAGAGTTGTTTTGCCGCTTCCGCTGGCTCCCATGATTCCAAGAAACTCTCCTTCGTTAACGGAAAAGCTGATGTCATCAAGGGCCTTTGTAACATTCCCTTTCTCGCCGTAGTATTTCTCTGCATTGATTACCTCTAATATCTTTTTGCTCATTATCTGTCTCCCGTTTGTATGATTAATTGTTTTTTGTTTGTTTTGCATGATATCATCCTATCAGCCTTTACCCCTTACAACAATTCATTTGCCTTACACTTTCCTTACAGAATTGTAAGGTTAAAAAAACCCCTCCGGATAACCGAAGGGGCAATTCATACAGTACTCTTAAGCCTGTTTTAGAGCATTCATTTGTTTCCTGAGAGTCTTTAGAACGAAAAGGTATAAAACCCATGAGAATATGCCGGTTGAGAACCAGGCAACAGCGTCACCTGCCACAGCTACGGCATAGCTTCCAACCTTAAAGGAGATTGCTGCGGTAATAAGCCTTGCAGCCAATTCCATAAAGCCGAGGGCTAAAGCAGTTTTGCCGAATCCGCAGGCCTGCATGGAGTTTCTGTAAATGAAAATCATTGCCAAAGGTATATAGAAAATTACACACTGGTACAGATAGGTCTTGGCAAATGGCAGATAAACGTTCAAATCCACGCCGCTGTCGAAGAAGAGACCGATGATGTGAGGCAGTAAAACCACACTCAAAACCGCCGTGATAATGGAGTAAATACTCATGATTATCATTGCGTCTCTTGTACCCTTATGAACTCTGTCCAGGTCACCTGCGCCATAGTTCTGTCCAACGTATGCCGCCATTGTCTGTCCGATAGACGGCATTCCGGAGGTCATAATGTTTACAACCTTTCCTGCTGCGGTAAAACCGCCTACTGCTACTGAGCCGTAAACGTTGATGGATGACTGCATAACCATGGTTCCGGATGCGGTAATACCAAACTGCAAAGCCATGGGAATTCCGATGTTAAGCTGCAGGGCCGTGTACTTGGAATCAAGCTTCCAATCGCCCTTTTTGGGGCGGAGAACATCGACTTTTTTTACAATATAAATAATGCAAAGAATTGCGGAAACACCCTGGGATATATCTGTAGCAAGGGCGGCTCCGAAGGTTCCCATGCCGAATCCTACTATGAGGACCAGGTCAAGAACTATGTTTAAAAGGGCCGCAAAAATCAGGAAATACAGAGGGGTTCTGCTGTTTCCTATGGCTCTTAGTGAAGCCGCAAAAAGGTTGTATCCGATGAGCACTATGCTTCCCGCGCAGATGGTGAAAATATAGTCGTAAGCATCGTTATATATATCCGCAGGAGTATTCATGATTCTCAAAATGGGATGCATCAAAGTCACCGCCACAACGGTAACAATGGCTGTACTGATGACACCGAGAAGGATGGCGTTAACGAAGGATTTCCTGGTGCCTTCCTTATCTCCCGCACCGTATTTCTGGCTTATTAACACCGTATAACCTGTGGTCATTCCGTTGGCAATGCCCATAATAAGGAACATGATGGTTCCTGTGGAACCTACCGCCGCAAGGGCCCCGGGGCCTACAAAGCGGCCAACTATAACCGTATCCACCATGTTATAAAACTGCTGGAATACAAAGCCCGCAAAAATGGGCAACACAAATTTCAAAAGTATAGGCATCGGTCTGCCTGTTGTCATCTTTGAATCCATAAATCGATTCTCTCCTCAAACTCCTTATAGAAGTCCTCTGTTATGTAGGGTTTAATGAAAAATATCTTTACAAGTTCCATGGTTAAGGCTTTCCTTAACTCGTAATCCCCCGATTCATCAAGGCTGTCAGCGAGATTTCTTGTAATCTCGTGCCATTTTTTGATGAAGCCTTCATATTTCTTAAAATAAGGGGTATCCATCCATTTTTCAATCTTTATTTTGGCCCTGTCTGTCTTGGGGCACTCATGAATCTGGAGGAAATACTTATAATCCCCGTTATCGTCATATATTCTTCCCAGAGGAAAGAGCCTGCAGAATCCTGTTCTGTGCTGATGAATCGTACACCTTCCTGCCTCAGATAGGAACACGCAGGAATCCGTCTCTTTAGACATACAAAGGTGTGGCAGAAGGATTCCATCCACCACACCAAGTTCTATTTTACCTGTAGTCATAAGCTCCGCAAAAGAAGTCTTAAGGCCGGCTGTCATTCGCCACACGTCGTAAGGGTCCATGACAATGCTGTCACCCATGCCCCTGCAGCAATCAGAACAACCTACGCAGTCCTTACAGTCTGCCTTTACCATGTCGCCGGAGCTGTATAATCTTCCGTCGGAGATATCTTTAATATCTACTTCTCGAAGCATTCTATTTACCCTGCTGTTGTCTTCTTATCTTGTCCTTCCAGCATTTATGGCACATGGCAATGTAGCTGTCGTTGCCGCCGAGAAGTACCTGGCTTCCCTCAGTTACTATGTTGCCGTTTCCGTCAATTCTGGCGTTAACCGTAGCTTTTCTTCCGCAGGAACAAACCGTCTTGATCTCAGTCATGGAATCGGCAAGTTCCATAAGTCTCTTGGCTCCCGGGAAAAAGTGGGTCTGGAAATCGGTTCTTAATCCAAAGCAAAGAACAGGAAGGTCTTCGTCATCCACAAGGGTTCTAAGTCCGTCTATCTGCTCCGGGGTAAGAAACTGCGCTTCATCCGCAATGATAACGTCATGTTTCCCGGCCTTGTGGTACTCTTCCACCACATCCTGCTCCGGGGTAATAATCTGAGCCTTGGCCTCAAGGCCAATGCGGCTCTTTATGATATCCGCTCCGTCTCTGGTGTCGATACTTGGCTTAATAAGCCAAACCGTCATGCCAAGCTCCTCATAGTTGAACTTTGTAATAAGAGCCTGAGCTGATTTGGAGGAACCCATTGCTCCGAACTTGAAATACAATTTTGCCATATTTAAATACCCTTTTCAATCTACGTGATATTGTCTGTTTTCTACTTATTGTTGCTAAGATGAGCCTTAACCCTCTCAAGCACCATATCAAGAGCCACCAGGTTGTGTCCGCCCTCGGGAATAATGATGTCGGCATAACGCTTGCTGGGTTCAACAAACTGCTCATGCATGGGCTTAACCGTGGTGAGGTACTGGTCGATAACGCTCTCTAAAGTTCTCTCTCTTTCGTTGATATCCCTGACAATTCTTCGAAGGATACGCACATCCGCGTCTGTGTCCACAAAAATCTTGATATCCATCTGCTTTGCCAGCTCCAGATTCTGAAAAATCAGAATTCCCTCAACTATGAGCACTCTGGTGGGCTTAATCTCTACCACATCATCGGATCTGTCATGTATGGAATAGTCGTAAACGGGACAGTAAACCGTCTCCCCGTTCTTGAACTTCTTAATATCCTCTATGAACAAATCCGTATCAAAAGAGTCCGGATGGTCATAGTTTAACTTGGCTCTCTCCTCATAGGGAAGATTGTGGTGAGCCTTGTAATAATTGTCATGATACATAATGGAAACTTCATCACCGAACTTCTCCACAAGTTTCCTGGTGATGGTGGTCTTGCCGCTTCCTGTACCTCCCGCAATACCTATAACCAATACATCTGACATATTTCTCTCCTTTGGTAAAAACTAATTCTTCTACTTTACAGGTAACCACTCCAGTAAATGTCCCAATTCCTGCTCCCAGAAGGGCCACTCATGACCATAGTCGGCCTCATTCCAGGTTACATCATATCCCAAAGCTATAAGATTATCTCTAAAGGGCTTGTTTAATCTCATGAGAGGATCTTTCGTTCCGCAGCTTAAATAGAATTTCGGAATGTTAACCTCAGGATTCTTCTCGTGCTCCTTCATCAGTTCCTTCATAAGATACTCAGGATTCTTCACTGTCTCAATCTGGGCTTCATAATCGGCTCCGATTATCTTGTCCTGGCCCACATAGTGGCAGATTGCGTTTTTCTCATGAAGTCTGAAAATGTTTAAAGCCGACGAGAAACCTCCAACGTAGCTGAAGGTGTCATGGTAGTAAAGGCCGTTTCTGATGGCACCGAAGCCGCCCATCGAAAGGCCTGCGATAAATGTGTCTTCTCTTTTAGGGGAGAGATTGAACATTTTTCTTGTAATATCCACAAGTTCCTCTCCAACGAACTTGCCGTAGTCGGTGTGGAATCCCGGTCCGTCGATGTAGAAAGCGTTCTCTCCATCCGGCATAATTACCGCAAGACCAAGTTCTCTCACCATTCTGTTAACGTTTGTATTTACGAGCCAATCCTCGTCTCCACCCTGCATTCCGTGAAGAAGATAAAGAGTCTTCAAAGGATACTTTGCTTCCTTATTTTCAACAGGAATAAGGGCGGTTATATGAACCGCCCTCAACAGGTTTTCAGAATAAACATAGGTCTGAACAACAGCCATGATTTAATCTCCCAATTCCAAAATAATTATCTTTTGCCCTTATCGTAAGGGATACCCTCTGCCTTAGGTGCTCTTGACTGCTTGGATGTGAATGCAAGTACAAGAAGTGTGATTACGTAAGGAAGAAGTCTGTAAACGTGAGTACTGATTCCGATGTCCGCAAGCCAGAATACTCCGTCGCCGTTGATATCAAGGGTTGAATAACATGCAGCGATACACTTAAACAAACCAAAGAGTAATGCTCCGCCTGCAATGTTTAAAGGCTTCCAGTTACCAAAGATCATAACTGCCAAAGCTAAGAAACCGAAGCCTGCAACCTCACCGTTTGCTGAACAGTTACAGGATGTGAGGGCATATACGAAGCCGCCCATACCTGCAAGGAAACCGGAAATGATTACGCCTGCATAACGCATCTTAACAACGTTGATACCAAGTGAATCTGCTGCCTGAGGGTTCTCACCGCAGGAACGAAGTCTAAGGCCGAATCTGGTCTTGTAAAGGATTACAGATAAGATTACGTAAATCAGGATACATACATAGGTTGCCAGGTAAACCTTGTTTATGAAGGTCTCACCAAGGAAGCCCAAATCGGTACTCTTGTCGATACCGAGAGTTGATTTCTTAATCATGAACCAGCTTGCAGCATCACCCTTTGCCATCATAAGAGTGTTCTGGTTAACCATGATTCTTACGAGGAAAAGAACAAGTGCAGGTGCTAACATATTAAGTGCTGTACCACCGATGGTCTGGTCTGCTTTAAGGTTGATAGCCGCAAAAGCAAGTAAAAGTGAGAATATTGCTCCGGCAAGTCCTGCGATAAGCATTGCAAGGATTTCAAAGAGCTGTAATGAGCCCCATCTTCCTGCGGATTTGGCTGCCTCGAAGACCTCCTTTTCCTGCATGATACGAACAAATAATACGCCGATAAATGCGCCAAAGATCATGATACCTTCCAGTGCCAGGTTGATGATACCGCTTCGCTCTGCGAAACATCCCGCAAGAGCAACGATCATAAGAGGAACCATGAATAATAATGTTTGCTGAATTAAGAATGACATTACTTCTTGCCCTCCTTCCTGCGTCTTCCGTTTAAGAGCATTCTGATAACAAGTGAGAATGCTGACATATAAACGATTACCGCGATTATAACGTCTGTAAGATACTCGTTGTATGCGGTAAGGTTGGAAAGCTGCATACCTACGATATTAAGCATAGCCATGAATATTCCTGCGAAAACAACGCCGATGGGGTTGTTCAAAGCAAGGAGTGCTACGGGGATACCGTTGAAACCTGTTGCAGGGAGGGACTGGTATGTTGACCAGAAGAACTCGGTATTTCCTGCAAGCCAGTAAAGCGCGCTGCCCGCTGCCGCAAGGGAACCTGCGATAGCCATTGAAAGCACGATGTTTCTCTTATCTTTGATTCCCGCATATCTTGCTGCGTGTCTGTTGGAACCGCAGGCCTTAAGCTGATATCCGAGAGTAGTTTTGTTCATCATAATGTACATGGCAACTGCAAGAAGGATAGCCACGATAATTCCCGCATTGGCCTGTGAGCCTGCGAATATCTTATCAAGTCCAAGCTTGGTGGTAGCCACGTTGTTGTATGAGGTTTTGTAGATGTAGCCGGTTTTGCCATATTCTTCTACGTTACAGAATACGCTGCCGTCGAAGAACCATGTTACAAGGTTGGCTGCGATCCAGTTGGTCATGATGCAGGCGATAACCTCGTTGATGTTAAACAAGGCCTTCATAAGTCCGGGAATTGCGCCCCAGATAGCTCCGGCTGCCATGGCTCCGACAAATGCAAGAATCCAGATGAGCCATGTAGGCATTGCTGTAGAGGGAATTGAAAGCGCTATAGCAAGGCTTGTAAGAGTTCCCATCAAATACTGGCCGGGTGCTCCGATGTTGAAAAGGCCGGTTTTGAAAGCTACTGCTACCGAAAGACCCGTGAGGATAACCGGGGTTGCTCTGAAAAGCATGTTTCCTAAGTTTGATGCGTTGAAGCCCCAGGTGAGAGCACCTGTTGCACTACGTCCTGTATTGAGTACGCCGAAGAAGATTAATCTCACTCCTTCCCATGCACCCTTAACTCCGATGGTCTTCTTACTCATTCCTACAATGAAGACCACTATGGCACCAAACACGAGACCGATAAGGATGGAAATAAGAGATGAGACAACGCTCTTGGTTCCGTCTTTCGCGAAGAATTTCTTTAATCCGCTCATGCGCCTGCCACCTCCTTATCCTTATTATCCTGTCTTTTGGCTCCTGCCATGTAAAGGCCAAGTTCCTGAGCCGTAACCTTCTTAGGATCGCACTCTGCAACTATCTCGCCTTCGTACATAACAAGAATTCTGTCTGAAAGGGACATAACCTCTTCCAGCTCAAGTGAAACTAAAAGCACAGCCTTGCCTTCGTCTCTTTGCTTAACAAGCTGTGAATGAATGTATTCGATAGCACCTACGTCAAGTCCACGGGTGGGCTGAACGGCAACAACAAGGGCTTTATTTCTGTCAAGCTCTCTTGCGATGATTGCCTTCTGCTGGTTACCACCGGACATGGAACGTGCAATGGTAATGGGACCCTGTCCTGAACGAACATCGAACTGCTCGATAAGGTCCTCAGCGTACTTTCTTACGCTGTCAAATTTGATAAATCCGTGATTCTGGAACTGAGGGTCCTGGAATCTCTGAAGTACCATATTGTTTTCAAGGGTAAAATCAAGCACAAGGCCGTGTTTATGACGGTCCTCGGGAATATGGGACATATTCTCGCTCTTGCCTGAAATTGAAGCCTTGGTAACATCCTTACCGCAGATCTTAACAGTTCCGCCGGTAATCTTTGAAAGTCCTGTGAGGCCATGGATGAACTCAGTCTGACCGTTTCCGTCGATACCGGCGATACAGACGATTTCACCCTTACGAACCTGCATGGTTACGTTGTGAACAGCGTCCTTCTTGTGGATCTCGTTATATACGCACATATCCTTGATATCAAGAACCACATCTGTGGGCTTAGCCTCGTCCTTCACAACCTGAAGCTGAACAGGACGTCCAACCATCATGTTGGAAAGCTCCTGCTTGTTGGTATCTTTGGTATTAACGGTATCTACGTACTTACCTCTTCTAAGAACGGTAACTCTGTCCGCAACCTCCATAATCTCATTAAGCTTATGAGAAATGAAGAGGATGGACTTACCCTCTTTGGCAAGGTTCTTCATTATCTGCATCAACTCTTCGATTTCCTGAGGGGTAAGAACCGCCGTAGGCTCATCGAAGATGAGAATTTCATTATCTCTGTAAAGCATCTTTAAGATTTCTGTACGCTGCTGCATACCTACGGTAATGTCCTCAACCTTTGCGTCAAGATCAACGTAAAGTCCGTATCTGTCGGAAAGATCCTTTACTTTCTTTCTTGCTTCCTTCTTCTGAAGGAAACCAAACTTGGTATCCTCGGCACCAAGAATGATGTTGTCGAGAACTGTAAATACATCAACAAGTTTAAAATGCTGGTGAACCATTCCGATATGAAGAGCGGTAGCGTCGTTGGGGTTATTAATCTTAACCTCCACTCCGTCCTTCTTGATGATTCCCTGCTCCGGCTGGTAGAGACCGAACAGTACGCTCATAAGGGTAGACTTACCGGCGCCGTTCTCTCCCAAAAGCGCATGAATTTCACCCTTCTTAAGCTGAAGGGTGATGTCATCGTTCGCTTTGATTCCGGGAAACTCTTTCGTTATGTGAAGCATTTCAATTACGTATTCTGAATTGTTTGCCATGCTTCGACCTCCCTTAATAATCTTAGGGGTTATAAAGCCCCACGCTATTATTAATTATACTTGCTGAAAGGCCCATTTGCAATTGAAAAAACGCACAAAAAAAGAGCTGTGGAGATGTCTCCACAGCCCTTTAAATTGGCTAAAATTATTCAACTACGTTAACTGTAACGTTGCTGTAATCCTGACCAAAGTTTGCCTCGTAGTCAGCATCGATTACAAGTGAACCGTTTGCTACGCTGTCAAACATTGTCTGGTACTCGTCAACAGTGAACTTCTCGAACTGCCAGTTCTCTGTAGGGATACCTGTATCGTTGTCAGCAGCACCAAGTACTACACAACCTTCAAGGTTAGCCCACTCACCGGCATCGTTCTTAGCTGCCATCTGCTGAACAGAGTTAGCAAGCTCTTTCATAGCTGAAGTAATAACTGTGTCAGAATCACCTGACTGGTCAACGTCAACACCGATGGTCTTGCCGTCGTTCTCAGCAGCTGCTGCGAATACAGACTGGCAAAGTGTACCACCACAAGCGAATACAACTTCTGTACCGTTCTTGTACCAACCGTTTACAAGTGTCTGTAACTCAGTTGAAGGTGAGTATGTTGAACCATATAACCATGTGTACTGAACCTCTACGTCTACGCCAAGCTCAGCAGCTGCTGCGTTAGCACCCTGAACGAAGCCGTAACCGTATCTGCAGCATGCAGGGTTTGTTCCGCCGCCGCCACCGCAGAAGCCTAACTTTGTGTAACCTTCTTTAACTACTGCATAACCTGCGAAGTAACCACACTGCTCTTCCTGGTAAGCAACAGCCTTAACGTTGTCAAGACCAAGATCCCAACCATCGATGAAAAGGAAGTGTGAATCAGGATATGCCTTAGCAGCCTTCTCAAGAGCTGTAGCCTGAAGGAAGCCGGGAGCTACAACGAGCTCAGCGCCTGCTTCGCAAGCAGCAGCCATTGCATCGTAACGGTCATCATCAGTAGCCTCAGAACCGTTAGCGGGCTGATAATACTTGTAGCTCTTGCCGTTGTTAGCAGCATAAAGCTTAACACCGTTCCATGTACCCTCGTTGAAGGAACCATCCTTTAACTGACCTACATCAGTAACGAGTGCGATCTGATACTTTCCGTCTGCGGAAGTCATCTCATCGGGAACGTCATTTCCCTTTGTGTAAGTTGTAGCTGCTGCTTCAGTTGTCTCTGTTGCAGCTGCTTCTGTGCTCTCTACTGCAGCTTCAGTGTTCTCGGTAGCTGTTTCTGTTGTAGAAGTAGCTGCCTGCTCACCGCCACAAGCGCAGAGTGCAAATACCATGCACATTGCAAGTACGAGTGATAAAAACTTTTTCATTTCTATATCCTCCTGTTATTTGTCGTGGGACACTGTGCCTCACTTCGTGTCATTATAACATCCTGATAGGTATTTTTCAAGTTTGAGGAAGTTTCCTTTCATTCCTGCATTGTAGCAAGTTATGTCAACCAAATTGGGGCCGTCGAACCGCGAAAAGCGGATAAAAATCGCAAAATCGTCATTTTTATATGCTTGTTTTCTTGTTATGTTAACCATTTCGAGGTGTTTTATGCTTCTTTCTACGTGAAAAAGGGAGATTTTGACGTTTTTACACGTAATTCAAGCTGATTAACAAGAAAAAAGGCGGATAAAAACGGCATTTTCTTGATTTTTATATGCTTCTCCTCAAAGTGGCGCCATCTTATGTAAACCAGTCAAGGAGACAAAGGCTCAGATTAGACGAAAATACAAAAGTTTATTGATATCAGCGTCCATAATATCTTCGAGACAATAATAGCCCCGGGGGCTTTAACGCTCCTCGGGGCTTAAATTCCTGAAACTTATGCTTTGTACTTCTCTTCCTGCTCCTTGATCCAGTCGGGATCCTCGAAGTAGTTAATCTTCATTGCGTTCTTCACATCGCGAAGAGTCTGGGAAGCAACCTCTCTTGCTGCCTCGGTTCCCTTCTTGAGAACATCAACAACATAGGGAATATCCTTCTCAAGCTCTGCTCTCTTCACTCTCATGGGTTCAAGAGTTTCCTCAAGAACTGCAAGTAAGAACTTCTTAACCTTAACATCTCCAAGGCCGCCTCTTGTGTAATGGTCCTTCATCTCCTGAAGGTTAGCATAATCAGGGCAGTAACGCTCGAAGTGCTCATCCTTGCAGAAAGCATCAAGATATGTGAATACCGTGTTGCCCTCAAGGTGTCCGGGATCGGAAACCTGTAAGTGAAGGGGATCGGTGTACATTGACATTACTTTCTTCTTAACTTCATCGGAAGGGTCGGAAAGGTAGATACAGTTTCCGAGGGACTTACTCATCTTGGCCTGTCCGTCTGTACCGGGAAGTCTTAAGCAGGCTTCGTTCTCGGGAAGGAGAATCTTGGGCTCTACCAAAGTATCGCCGTAAGTGAAGTTGAAGCTTCTTACGATTTCTCTGGTCTGCTCAAGCATGGGCTCCTGGTCCTCGCCCGCAGGAACGGTTGTTGCCTGGAATGCTGTGATATCAGCAGCCTGGCTTATAGGATATGTGTAGAAACCTACAGGAACGCCTGTGAAGTTTCTCATCTTAATCTCTGATTTAACGGTAGGGTTACGCTCAAGTCTGGGCACCGTAACAAGATTCATATAATAGAAGCAAAGCTCTGTGAGCTCAGCAATCTGTGACTGAATCAGGATGTTTGACTTGGCAGGATCAATGCCTGCTGACATGTAATCCAATGCAACCTCTATAATATTCTGTCTGACCTTCTCAGGATTGTCCGCATTATCGGTAAGTGCCTGAGCATCGGCAATCATGATGAAAATCTTATCAAATTCACCGGAATTCTGAAGTTCCACTCTTCGGCGCAAACTTCCAACATAATGTCCTATATGAAGTCTACCTGTAGGCCTGTCGCCGGTAAGTATGACCTTCTTTTTACTTTCCATCTAAATAACCCTCTTTTTCTATATATTATGGCGTTCATGTGAAATTTGGGATTTGTCCCCAATTGTCACATTTATTTAGTTTAAAGAGTTTCAGGGGGTATGTCAACCACATTGCCCCCTATTTAAACGCAACAACAACCTCATACTCCGCATCAATAGCCTTTACGATGGGCTCATAAACTTCCTTCACCATCTTAAGAGCCAGGTCATCGGCGGTCTGGCCGTTTGATACGGTATTAAACTTCTCTTCCATGCGCTTCTTTAACTCTTTCTCAATCTCGTTGTAATCCTTTAGAGTAAGTTCTATGTCCCCTCTGGCAAGAAAGCCTTCTTTTACCTCGCCGATGGAAACTTTATTGGGATCGATGTCCACAACCTCAAGGCGGGAATGATCGATGAGAATCGTTACGGTTTTCGCATCTTTGTCATCTACAATTCTGTCCTCAGTAATGTTATCAAGGTCAACTACGAAGTAGCCTTTGCCTTCATAAGACACCTTCTGCGTTTTCTTCAGGAAATCATAATCCCAGCTCTTGATTAACCTGTCAGTAAGTTCAGTCTCCACCTTGGCTTCCTGCTCACTGACGATAAGCTTACGCTGCTCTTTCTGATTGGATAAGAGTACTTCTGAGAAATTAACCTCAACTCCGCTTCCCTCAAGATATATGGTGTTGGGGTCAATCTGGATTACGCCATCACTGTAGTCAGAGTTGCTTTTCCTGTTAAGGCGCAATCCCACGCCGATAACAACTACTACTATAATCGCAACAAGTAAAGCGATGATAACTATCCTGGTAATCTTAATCTTCATCAGCTGTCACCTCCGGCTTCCCGTCTTCTTTCTTCGCAATGGCATAGCCCTCAGGCAGCCTTATGGCCGTCTTAAACATCATCTTAAATACAACCACCAGTAACAACAAAACCACAACAGGCACAACGCATGTGGTTACAATAAGAACTGCGATGGAGTTCATGCACTTCTTTATCCCGTTCTTGAAAAATGTAATAAGGTCATCAATGCCGCTCATGGCGTTTTTGAAGGCTTCGCTTATTTTGTCAAAAACAGTCGAATCTCCATCACTGCTTTGCATTGCATTATTTATCTTTTCCGTACCTGCTGATGTTTCCTCTATGGTCTCATCAACATAATCCAAATACTCTTCTCCGTACACCTTTGAAAGATGTGTGCTTACAGGTACCACAAGAAGCAGCAGCATTGCGAATGCAGCAACCTTATATGAGAACACTCTCCAACTGCGCTTATCTTTAATGGTTGCAATGATGTATATGGCACATGCGATGGGAATAACCCATGTAAATACAAGGTCAACGCCCACGACCATAAGAAGTCTCTCAATCATCAGCGCAGCGAGAATTATGACGAAATACTTGTTCATGTCTGTAAAGGAATTGGCAAGGGGCGATGCAAAGTCATCGGGCAGGGCCGATATTGCCAGGGATGAAGCCACAACTGCACCTGCAAACTTAAATACGGTCTCCTTGCTTTCTTCAACATTTTGAAGTGTAGCCTTCACCGGTTTGGTTTCCGGGACCTTTGTAGCCAAAAGAAAAAAGGATATGGCTGCAATTAATATGGCGCTAAGAATTCTTATCCCTTTTATATTCATGTATTTGTTTATCCAAGACATCTCTACAGTCCTCCTTTTTCCGTATCTTTATTAATAATATCATAGTGTCAATTTTATTTCTGGTATTGCAAACACGTGTTCGAAATAGTATAATTGCATTATGCAAAGGTATTGCCTTAAACGGTAGGCGGTTAGCCCTCTCCTGAGGGACTGTGACCCTCATTTACATAGAAACCTCTCCCCTTAGAGGAATATGTATAAGAAAGGGTGATGTTCATGCTATCATTAAGCGATCTCATAGCTGTAATCTCACTTTGTGTGACGATTTACAGTGTCGGATATGCCCATGGAAAACATGCAGCAAATAAAAAAGCACAAAAATAATCGCCTTGTCCCTGAGAAGATTAGGCGATTATTTTAATCAATAATCCAACTTGGGCTAACCGTCTATCGGTAATGCCTTTGCTCTTTTATTATAGCACATTTGTTTAGGTTTGCAATATTTCTTCCGTTCAATTAATTCTTGAATAGCCATCATCATTATACATCTCATATGATGAAGCATCGCATCTATAGGTAATCCACTCAATCTTAGAGTAATCAATGTCTGATACATTCTTAGAAACAGGCGCTATAGGAAGAGCATGCCCCGGGCGAATGAATATCACAACTTCGTTGAGGGCTACATCAACATAATGGTCACCTTTTTGAAGAACCTCTTCATCGTAATCAAAGGCGCTTCTAAATCTGACCATCTTCATATCCTCCGGAAGATATACATATCTGCCAGATGCATTCTGCTTGTAAATAGGCGCAATCATGATGCTCTCGCCCACAAGGAGCTGGTCTTCTATTTCATTCACCCTTTCATCCTTATACTCAAACGCTAAGGGCATATAAAACATTCCGTTATTAAGGGCTGCCTTCATAAACTCAGAATATATGTAAGGAATCAAGGCATAACGGAGTCCAACAATATTCTTAAAATCGACCGTTTCACCAAAAGAGTAAAGCTCTTGCCTTCTGGTATAGTCTGCAGCATGATTTCTGTAAAGTGGATTAAAGAACCCGGACTCCAGCCATCTAAGCAAAAGATCCTCCGTGCAGTCTGCGCCAAAACCTCCGATATCACATCCCGAGTACAGGAAGCCGCACATATTTAATGCAGGCATTTGCTGAATGCTTAATAACAAATGACTCCACCAGGATTTATTATCGCCGGTCCATACACCACCATATCTGTGCATTCCTATATATGATGCTCTTGAAAACATGAGTATTCTTTTATCGGGCGAGATCTTTTCAAAAGCCTCACCTGCTGCCTTTGTCATATTAAAGCCAAAAAGATTATGTACTTTATCATGTCTAATTTTGACTCCATCGTAATTATGATAGAATCGCTTGAAATCCTCAGAGTTATTGTCAATATCTCCGACAACCTCTTTGAACTTAAAGAAAGAATGAATGTCTAAGTTTTTACCCTTAAACTCCTCTATCTCATCAAACACTTCCCTAAGGTGGTCTTCGGTATAGAAAATAGCGGGCTCATTCATATCATTCCAAAAGCCGTCTATTCCTGCATCAAGAAGCAGCTTATACTTTTGTCCAAACCACGCCCTTACCTCGTCATTTAAAAAGTCCGGAAAATGAGATTTGCCCGGCCATACTGCCGCCACAAGATCTGTCCCATCCTCTTTTTTACAAAAGTAATTATTCTTAACCCCTTCCTCGTATACAGAGTAGCCATCTTCAACCTTGACTCCTGCATCGATAATGGGAACCAGATGGATACCCTTGTCTAACATTTCTTTTACAAATTTTGCAAAGTCGGGAAACGCTTCCTCATTAATGGTAAAATCCTTGAAGCGCTCCATATAATCAATGTCTAGGTAAACCGAATCAATAGGTATCCCCAACTCTTCATATTTGGAAACGACTTCTCTTACCTCGTCTTCGTTTATGTAACTCCACCTGCTTTGGCCATAGCCAAAAGCCCACTTGGGAGGAATATAACAAGCTCCTGTTAGTTTCCTGAATTCACTTACAATCTCTTTTTTGTTTTTTCCCTCAATGACATAAATATCAACATCCGGACTTGTCTGTCTGACTATAATTTCATCAATCTTGGAAAATCCGATGTCAAATTCAACGCTTTCAGGTGTATCCCAGAAGTATCCAACTGTATCTTCATCATCTATGATAAAGAAATTCTGTGCACCATACAGTGACCTCTTATCTTCAAAATGATTGGGTTCATCTGAACAAAAGCTGGTATACGTCCACCCTCTCTTGTTGATTCCCCTTACAGTTTCCCCAAGTCCATATACAACAGCCTTCTTACCCATTTTTCGACTGAACGTATTTAATTTGGAATCTATGAACCATCCCGGCAAATCATTCTTTTCTGAAGTCAGGTTGATTACCGTAGCATAGGTCTTTATTGGGGTTCCGAATGTATATCTTTTTATCATTATTACTATCCTTTCACGCCACCCAAAGTAATTCCCTGTTTCATTTTGGTCTGTGCAAACAGGTAAACGATTATTATTGGAATAACCGAGATCAAACTTCCGGCCATAAGCACGTTGTATTCTGTACTATACTGGCCGTTTAATGAATTGAGGGCTAATGTAAGAGTCATTTTATTTTTGTCCGAAAGCATTACCAACGGCCAAAGATAATCGTTCCACGCCTCCATAAACGTCGATATAGCCAAAGTTGCCATAGCCGGTGTAATCAAAGGCACGATTATATTCTTATATACCTTCCATAATCCTGCTCCGTCTATTATAGCTGCTTCCATAAAGTCCTTTGGCAGCGAACGCATACTTTGAACTAACAAAAATACTCCGAATGCTCTGAAAATAGCAGGAGAAATAACGCTTGTATATGAGTTAATCAGATTCATCTTATTCATAATGATGAACAATGGAATAAGCGTAATTTGAGTGGGAATCATCATAGAAGCAAGATAAATTCCCAGTATTACATCTGCTCCCTTAAATCGTATCTTGGTTATAGCAAACGCAGCCATAGATGCAGAAAGCAAAGTAATAACAGTATATGAAACAGTTATAAAGCTGCTGTTAACAATTGCTTTTAAAAAGGGAAACAGCGAGAATACTTTTTCATATGCCTTAAATGAAGGGGCCTTTGGAACCCACTGGATAGGAAGAGCCATCAATGCTCCCTTGCTCTTAAGTGAAGTGATTATCATCCAATAAAAAGGTACCGTTACTATAACTACAAGAAGTAGAGCTATTAGATAGAATATAAGATTGTTAATAATCTTACTGCGTTTATGACTCATAATGAACCCACACTTTCTGTACCTTTAGCTGTACGATTGTAAGTATCAGAATTATGAAAAACAGCAGCCAAGAATAAGCAGCTGCATATCCCATTTCAAAATAGCTGAAGGCATATGTATATATACGTTCAACCATTACCTGCGTTGCTCCATGAGGGCCACCTTCTGTCATAATCTGTACCTGAGGGAAAAGCTGAAATGCATTGATGAGTGACATTATCAGACAATACAAAAGTGTGGGGGAAAGAAGTGGTATTGTAATTCCAAACAGAGTTCTTATCTTACCGGCTCCATCCATTTTGGCGGCCTCATAATATGAAGAATCTATTCCCCTCAGGCCTCCAAACATATATAACCCATAAAATCCCATATCCTTCCATACTGAAGCAAGAACTATTCCCGGCATAGCCCATGTAGGATTCGATAACCAATCGGGACCCGTAATACCTACCAATGCAAGTATAGAGTTAAGAATTCCATATTTCGAACTAAGCACCCATTTCCATATAAGACTGGCTGCAACCCAAGACGTCAAAACCGGGATATAGTACAGTACTCTCATTATTCCAGTACCCTTCTTATCCGTGTTTATAATCAGGGCTATAGCCAAAGAACATACAAAAGCCAAGGGAATATACAAAACCACAAAGTAAGTTACATGCTTTAATGTCATCCAAAATTCGTCAGTTCCAAGTATTTTGACATAATTTTCAAAACCAACGAAGTTGTCTGGGATTGTATGAATGGTAAATTTCTCAAGTCCGCTCCAGTTGGTTAAGCTTAAGCCAGTTGCCAAAATAATCGGCAGAAGGCTAAAAACAATCATGCCTAAAAAACTTGGAAGCATAAAAGGTGCGGCATTGGCCAACTTTTTTAATTCTTTGCGTGTTTCTTTCTTCATGATAACCTCTAAAAAAAGTGCCTGCAGCTTTAGATTGCATCTGCTGCAGGCACACATCGGGCTTAGTTCAATGTAATATTGCTCTCACACTGTGCTTGCGCATCCTTTAATGCTTCTTCGGGTGTGCATAAACCATCGGCTGCCTTGCTTACGCTTTCAGAAATAATATCTGACATCTTGCTGTAATCATTGATAATAGGGGGAAGTACAAGTGAATCAAGAGATTCAAATACTGCCTTTCTGTTATCAGGAGGAGTAATTTCAAGGTAAGGTGCAAGCGCATCCATATTGCTTAATGCAGGAAGATCCCAGCCTGCCTCAAGTCTTATTGAAGCAGTTTCATCGCTTGAAGCTAGGAATGTAAGCCATGTCTTTGCTGCTGCCTGAGCTTCCTCTGATGCAGAAGCGTTAACAACAAGTGCATTTGCAAAGAAATGTGTTGCCTTCTTAGTCTGACCGGGTTCTACGCAGATATCCCAAGCAAAATCGCAGGCATCTGTAAATGTATTAAAGCACCATGTACCTGTAGGAATCATTCCAAGTCTTCCGCTTTCGAATAAATCCCAATCGCCCATGCCGCCCATCTGATCTGGAGTGGGCTGTACATTTGTATCCTGAACTCTGTTAACAAGGCTCTCAAGAGCTGCAATATTCTCCGCAGAATCAATTGTAAATGACTTGCCGTCCGCACTTATAAGGCTTCCACCGTACTGAGCGGCAACTTTGTAGAACTCATTGTAAGTAATGGGCTGGTAAATTCCAAAGATATCATCGCCTAATGCTCTGATAGCCTTTGCTGCCTTATCAACATCTTCTCTTGTCCAATCATTTGTTGGATAGTCAATGCCGGCCTTATCAAACAAATCTTTGTTGTAAACAAGGATTACGGTTGAAAAGTTCTCCGGCAATCCGTACTGTATTCCGTCATAGTTAAATGCTCCAAGAGCAGTTTTGTTAATTGTGGAAGCGTCAATGTCTGAAAGATCAGCAAGTAATCCCTTTGAAGCATATGCTCCAAAGTTCTCGATATTCATCTCAAAGCAATCAGGTGCATTTCCACCGGAAATACGGGTCTGCATTGTTGTGAAATAATCATCATATGCGATGGTCTCAATTTCCACGGTAATGTTAGGATATTTCTCATGAAATGCCTTGTACATAGAATCGAGGGTTGCCTCATTACCACCTGATGCATTAAAATTAGCGTATGTGATTGTGATAGCTTCAGAAGTGTCTGCAGGTGCAACTGCCTCTTCTGTTGCCGCAGTCTCAGTTGTCGTTTCTTGCTGTGCAGGTGTGGGCTCTGCTGTCTGGGCGGCTCCACAGCCAGCAAGAAGCGCTGACATCATAACGGTCGACATTAGTATCGATAATATTTTTTTCTTCATAGCTTTCCTCCCATATCATTAGGTTGCTTTTTATTCATCAATTAAGAAGGCGGCCGTCCTACTTAACAGATTACTTGTTGAGAATAAATCCCTTCTTTACAAAAACCGGAAACCTCTCACTTTCTGAATTAACCGTCCGGTTGCCCTTATATACCTTCTTCGAAAAGAATCCTACCCACTCACCATCCGGCAGATAGAGTTCTCTCAGCTTTTGGTTTTCCTCCAAAAGAGGAGCAACCAGTATTTCTTCCCCAAAGAAATACTCATCTTCCCATTTTAAGAGTTCCTTATTGCTCATATCAGACCAGAAAACGGGTCTCATCATGGGAACTCCGGTTTTGGCTGACTTTTCAGCCTGTTCATATATGTACGGAAGAAGTGCAATTCTAAGTTTGTGCCAATACCTGATTTCCTCTATAAAACCATCGTCATCGTAGTACTTGGCCATATTCCATGGACTTCTTTCGTTATTACCTTCCGCTCCCGGCATTAATTCCTTAAACTGTCCTCCATCTGGCTCTGAATGCCACTGCATTATTGGACAGAAACACGCAAACTGCGTGGACCTGAGATATAGGTCTTTACTTGGCAAAGGCCCTGCAAAGCCTCCAATATCAAATCCCCAATATCTGATTCCGGAATTGGCAGCTGACATAGCGGAATAATAAGCATGCTTTAGTTCATCATTTGTTGACTGATGATCACCGGCCCATAAAAATGGTGTGGCTGACGCTCCAAGATATCCTGCCCTTGAGAAAAGGATTCTGTCCTTCCCTACGAAGTCCTTGTAAGCCTTTACATATGTTTGTGAATAAGCGTTCTTTTGTTCCTTTCCCGTATCCTTGTTAACGAAAACAAGATTGTCCTTGTGAACAAATTCACCACCATCTGTTTTGAAGCCCTCAACCCCGATGTCCAATAGATACTGCCTTTTATCAAACCAGTTCTTTTGGGTCTCTATATTTGTAAAATCAGGAATCAATGAGCCTGCGAACCAGTTTCCTTCAGGAATTCTATAGGCTTCTCCCTTATCATCGAACACACATAGTTTGTTCTCAATAGCGAACTTTGAGTCAAGTTCATTTTGAAGATGTGTCTCTCCAACATCCATTTTTTTATAAACCGGTATCTGCCATAAAACCAAATGGAGTCCGTCTTCATTCAAAGACTTGATCATCTCTTTAGGATTGTTCCAATATTTACTGTCGCTAAAATCAAAGTCCTCGTATTTAAATGCAGAGCCATCAGGTCTTTCTTTGTACTTGGCGCCATTGAAGATGTAAAAGGTTGCCTCATCACTCCAGGCTTCTAGCACAATCACGCCCGCCGGGAAATCATACTTCTTCAAATTGGCCTGTAATTCCCTGACATCTTTCTCCGATTTCCAGTGATTGGCAGAAACCCATGGCAAAAATGCAAATTTGGGTGGAGTATCTATTTCTCCTCCTAGATAAGAATTTAATTCTTTGATTATTTCTACAGGTGTTCCGCTAAACAGAATTAGTATTGCATCCGCCGGAATGTCCAAAGTTATTCCGTCTTTGAAATCGTATCTGCTTACCTTCTTTGTGTCTGCAAGAACTCCTAGTCCGGAATCTGTCATAAAGAACGGAATGCTGCAGTATGTGTATTCACCTTGATTACAGAACTGCTCTCTGACCTCATTAATGCATTTCTTCCCGAGCTGATTAATTGAGTCAAACTTCTCGCCCAGTCCATAGATTCCCATATGTTCTACATCAATCTGGACAAATACCTCTTCGCCCTTTGGTACAATCTCTATCTTTGCAATCCCGCCGGGCAAGGCAAAATCAAATGATTCATTCTCTTTAATGTTGGATAATTCAAGCTGTCTCATTAGATAGTAAGCACACTTTCTCTTTCCACAATTCCAACAGGAAGAACTATGTCCTGACTTTCATATGTGGGATCTTCCATGCTCTTTGTTAAAAGTTCTACTGCGAGTTCACCTTTCTTAGCGATATCTTGCTTAACAGTAGTGAGCCCTACGGGTAAGTATGCAGATACTTCCAAGTCATCAAAGCCTACGATGGAATAATCCTTTGGGATACTAAATCCAAGTTTGGCCATGCCTTTAATGACACCAATTGCAAGCGCATCCGCTGTTGTCACAATTGCAGTGATGCTCTTCCCTGACTTGACTATCTTCTCTGCGGCCTCAACTCCATACTCGTAATTGACATCACCTTCATATATCAGTTCTTCGTCCACAGGGATACCCTTTTCCTCTAACGCCTTTTTGTATCCATTAATTCTTTTTTGAACAACACCATTCTCATGTCTTGCGCCAGACACAATAGCTACATTCTTATGTCCATGGTCCAAAACATATTTTGTTGAAATATATTCTCCAAGTTCATCATCTATTCTGATGTTATGGAAATACTCATCCGAACAATAGCTGTCTATTAAAACTACCGGAACCTCAATTTTTTTAAACTGCTGATAAAAATCATCAGGGTACATTCCAATGACAATCACACCGTCAAGGTTTCTCTCTACAACCAGTTTCATGTATGACTCATTCACATCGGAAGCTGAAATAATGATGTGATAACCAAGTAATCTTGCACGGTATTCTATTGCACTTAAAATCTCACTGTAAAAGCTGTTCTTAAACATGAGCTCGCTTCCCGGCTCTGTCTGAGGTACAACCACGCCAATCAGTTTAGAGCATTTACTGGTAAGCGAAACCGCACCAAGGTTAGGGATATAGTTGAGTTCCTTTATAGCTTTCTCCACTCTCTCCCTGGTTTCTTTGGTGATGGTCTTGTTACTACCATTCAAAATATATGAAACTGTGGCTTTTGAAACGCCTGCATACTCTGCAACGTCTTTTAATGTTGTCCTCTTCATATATACCTTAATTCCCCGTGGTTGCGTAATTTAACCGTTTAAATGTTTAACCGGTTAACTTGATAATAACCCCTTAGCTTTTTAATGTCAACAATATTTTTTGCAATAAAAAAACCCGAGGCTTTTGCCTCGGGTTTTCTACTTGTCTCTTATTTATTCTTTCCGCAGCACTTTTTGTACTTCTTGCCGCTTCCGCAGGGGCAGGGATCGTTGGGATAAACCTTGGCATCCTTAACGATTGTCATTGAAGACTTCTGCTCCTTGTAGAGCTCTTTCTGCTTCTCCTCTGAGAAGATGTCGTTCCACTGCTCAAGGCCATAGAGCCAATCAGCGCTGGCTGCAACCATGTTCTTGTAGAGGAGCTCCTTGTCGAAGTCCAAAGAAACCTTGGTGTTCTCGTCCATCTCCTCGATGGGGTTGGGAGTCTTAAGGCTGTCGTTGATTCCGTCAAGGAATCCAACCATGGTCATAAGCTCGACGTCGTACTTGTCAGCCAGCTCATCAACAGTTCCCTCTACAACCTCATCAGGGTTGGAAAGAAGGCTTGCGTAGATTTCTTTCTCTTTCTCGAAATAAGCCTTCCATAATCTTCTTAAATCATCTTTGCTTGCGGTGGGAGAGTACGCGGTCTCTCTCCAGGTATCTAATAAACTCATAGTAAAAACCACCTTTTCTCAATAATAGATATAAAAAAGTATATCTCAAATCCTTTGGTTAGTAAACTTCTATTTAGCAGACGCCCATGGCTTTAAGATCTGCCTTGACCTGCTCAAGGTCCTTGTATACGATGCCTCTTATGCCAAGCTCCTCGCCGGCCTTGATGTTTTTGGGAGTATCGTCGATAAAAACGCATTCCTCCGCCTTTAAATCATATGAGGTAAGAAGCAGGTTGTAGAATGCAGGGTCGGGCTTAATCATCTTCACGGTGTATGATAAGTATCCGCCGTTCATGTGGGGGATGAAATCCAGGGCCTCGGCACACTCAACCTTTGCTTTCTCAGAGAAATTGGAAAGGTAATAAACCTTATAGCCCTTGCTCTTTAACTCCTCAAGCCAGGGAATAGCGAAATCTCTCTTGGTTACCAGCCCCTTTACATCCTTAAAGCAGCTTCTGATCCAATCCTCAATCTCGGGATCGGTTTCAATGAAGGCTCTTAAAATATCTTCTTCGGTGTATTCGCCTCTGTCGAACTCATTCCAGGCTGCGTTGTAAACCGTTGCCTTGGCAAGACGCTCGATTTGCTCCTCCGTGAATCCCTTATCTACCATGAAATCGTGCCAGCGATAGTTCGTAAGCACGTTTCCTATGTCGAAGATAACATTCTTAATCATAAAACTTACTCCTCAATTAATTTCAAAAGATTATTTGCGGCGTAGGATAAAGGTGCCGCCACCTTTGTTGCGACGCAAAAGCGCCTCTTTGGAATCATCTTGTTGAATCTCAGTTCAAAAAGTTTCCCCTCTTTAATATAGGGGGCTGCAAAATCCTTCATGACCGAACCGATTCCAAGATTCTTAAGAGCAAACTCCACAATCATGTCTGATGTTGCCAGCTCAAACTCCGGTGAAATATGAACGTTGTTGGTTTCAAGGAAGTCTTCCATGTACTTTCTTGTACTGGTTTCTCCCTCAAGACAGATTAAAGGAAGCTTTTCAAGTTCTGAGAGATCCAGGGTTTTGTTCTTAAGTCCGAAGAAATGTCTTCCCGCGACAAAAACGTCTTCAATCTCCTTAACGTTCTTTAGTTTAATATCATCCCTCATTTCAATGGGGGTGCTTACAAGGCCAAAATCTATGGCCTCCTCCTCAAGGAGCTTAAGGGTCTCAGGGGTGGGACCGTTTGTAACCGAAACCTTTACTCCCGGGAACTTTTCGTGGAACTTCTCCAAGTATGGCAAAAGAAAGAATCTAAGTGTCATATCACTGGCGCCGATTCTTACCTCGCCGTATTCAAGGTTAAGCATCTGCCTGACTCGTCTCTCACCGGTTTCAAAAAGCTCGTAGCCCTTTGAGACATAGTCAAACAAAACCTTGCCTTCCCCTGTCATCACAACGCCCTTGGAGCTTCTTACAAACAAAACCACATTAAGCCAGTCCTCAAGCTGTCTTATGGCCTGGCTCACCGCGGGCTGTGAAATATTAAGTTCCTTGGCTGCCTTTGTGATACTTCCGTTTATGGCAACATAGTAGAAAACCTTGTAATACTCAAGATTGTTGGTCATCCGTTACATCCTCTTCGGGTAACTTGGGTTCAGGGGGATCGGCGATGGTTCTTTTGCCTGTAAGCTTTCCGTACATCCAAATGAATGCCCAGCAGAAAACAGGAATAACGATGGTAAGGATTGCACATATCTTAAATAACTGCATTCCTCCCGCCTTTGTAAAGAACGCTGCCACAAAGGTTACTATATACAATAAAACCAGCAAAATTACGCACACTAAAGCTGCAATCTGTTTAGGACTTTTTTTCTTTTTCATTCTCATTTCCTCCCGTGCCATTATATTAGTAAAATTGCGGCTTGTCAAAGAATATCATAAGCTCCTCTTATGTTGACTATTGATTCATAAATGTTAAAATATCAGTATAAAGTCAGATTTTTGCCACGGAGGTATTGATGCGTTCAGTCAGGAAACTTTTCTATCGCGTAGTCGGAATAATAATTGTTCCCACCATACTTCTCGTGTGCTTTATTCTCTATTCCCATTTCTCCGGGAAGACCCTTAAGTGGCCCTGGGCAGTAGAGTCGGAGATTGACTTTTTACCAAATGCAAAGATTTACTCCGCCAAGGTGTATGACGCCACCGGGGAGGAGTATTTGGGAGAGCGGGGCTACATCAAGGTTGGCCCTACGGAGCTTGCCTCCCTGACGCCCACTCAGTATTACAACTACTATAATACTGTTTTGAAAAACACCGATTATCTCTGGTTCACCTTCGTCTGCCCCGACGGCACCGGTCTCTACATTCCAAACGTCGAGGACGGCGGCGCCTGCTATTGCACCATCGATTCCATGGGCAGGGTGGTTCACCCCAAAGGCTTCATCATCGTCGAAGGCGAAACCTGCTACTATGCGGAGAATAATAACTAGAAAAGGCCCCGAATTTCGGGGCCTATTTCTTTATTCTCTTCCATCCCAGCAGTAGGTGCAAAGCTTCTCTTTGGGAAGCCCTACCGCTTCTATCATGTCGTCCAGTCTGTGGAAACGGAGGGATGTGAAGTTCAGCTCTTTGCCGATTCTTCCGATCATCTCCCTGTACTCACTTGAATCCGGATCTGCATAAGCTTTAAGGTTCGGATAAGGGTTGGAGCCCTCAATGTCCTTGATTACACGTCTTGTGATCAAATCCATGTCCGATGTGGAACGTGAGAAATTCAAATACTTACATCCATACAAAAGAGGAGGACAGGCAGGTCTTACATGAACTTCCTTAGCTCCGCTGGTGTATAAGAATTCCGCCTTCTCTCTCAACTGAGTTCCCCTTACGATCGAGTCATCGATAAGAACCATTTTTCTTCCGTTAATGAGATCATGAACGGGGATCAGCTTCATTCTTGCAATAAGGTCACGCTTGCTTTGTACTGTAGGCATAAAGGAGCGGGGCCATGTGGGTGTGTATTTGATAAAAGGTCTGGAAAAAGGAATTCCGGACTTGTTGGAGTATCCGATTGCATGAGCAATACCCGAATCGGGAACGCCTGCTACGGTGTCGGCTTCCACGTCGTCTCTGCCGGCCAGCAAAGCACCGCAGTTATATCTCATCTTCTCAACGCTGATTCCTTCATATGAGGATGAAGGATAGCCGTAGTAAATCCAGAGGAAGGTGCAGATTTTCATATCTGTTCCGGGTTTGACTAGAGTAATGCACGACTCGGGAGTGACAACCACAATCTCGCCGGGTCCAAGTTCCTTTACATCGTTGTATCCCAGATTCAGATAGGCAAAGCTTTCAAAAGCCACGCAGTAAGCATCTTCTTTCTTGCCCACCGCTACAGGGGTTCGGCCCATCTTGTCTCTTGCGGCATATATTCCCTTGTCTGTCAGAAGCACCATGGTCATGGAACCTTCGATGACTTCCTGGGCATACTGAATGCCCTCCACCAGATTATCCTTGGTGTTTATCAGAGCGGCTGTAAGCTCCGTGGGGTTAATGTCACCTCCGCTAAGCTCTAAAAAATGCGAATTACCCTTCTTAAAAAACTCGCTTACCAGCTCCTCCATGTTGTTGATTTTGCCCACTGTGGCAATGGCATATGTGCCGTGGTGGGAACGAATTATGAGAGGCTGAGGCTCATAATCCGAGATAACACCGATACCCATCTGCCCTTCCATTTTGTTCACATCGCCGTCGAACTTGGTTCTGAAAGGTGAGTTCTCGATGTTGTGGATGGCACGCTCGTATCCTTTCTTCTTGTCAAAAACCGCCATTCCTGCTCTTCTGGTTCCAAGGTGAGAATGGTAGTCCGTTCCGAAGAACAGATCAAACACACAATCCTTCTTTGCTGCTACGCCAAAAAAACCGCCCATTTGTTACTCCTCGTCTTTTGTATTAGTAACCCTTCCCGCAATACATTCTATACGTTAATCTCTGCCTTAACTCCCAAAATATCTTTGTTGGCTTCAAGTATGGGTTTAATATAATCTCTTAAGTAAACCTCAACCTGTCTCGATGCCCTTCCGGTATAAAGCGCAGGATCCAAGGTTTCCTTTAATTCTTCGGCTGTCAGGTCAAAAGCGTCATCAGCGGCAATCAAATCAAGAAGGTTGTTATCAAGGCCCTTTGCCTTAACATTTGCACCGGCTTCCATTGAAAGCTCTCTGATTCTCTCGTGTAATTCCTGTCTGTTTCCGCCCTTCTTAACGGCATCCATCATGATGTTTTCGGTTGCCATGAAGGGAAGCTCACTTCTTAAGCGCTTCTCAATAACCTTGGGATAAACCACAAGTCCGTCCACAACGTTTAAGCAAAGATCCAAAACGCCGTCTGTGGCAAGGAAGCCTTCGGCAATTGAAAGTCTCTTGTTTGCCGAGTCATCCAGGGTTCTCTCAAACCACTGAGTAGCAGATGTGATTGCGGGATTAAGGGCATCCACCATCACATATCTTGAAAGGGAAGCGATTCTCTCCGAACGCATGGGGTTTCTCTTGTATGCCATCGCGGAAGAACCGATCTGTGTCTTCTCAAAAGGCTCTTCAACTTCCTTAAGGTGCTGAAGAAGTCTTATATCATTACTCATCTTGTGGGCGCTGGCAGCTATTCCCGCAAGAATATTGACTACCCTTGTATCCACCTTTCTTGAATAGGTCTGTCCGGATACGGGATAGCATGCTTCAAATCCCATTTTCTTGGCAATCATGGGATCAATCTTGTCTATGGTCTCCTGGTCGTGGTTGAAAAGTTCAAGGAAAGATGCCTGAGTTCCTGTGGTTCCCTTCGAGCCAAGAAGCTTAAGGCTTTTCAGAACATATTCCAGATCCTCCAGATCCATGGAAAATTCCTGAAGCCAGAGGGTTGCTCTCTTACCTACTGTGGTGGGCTGTGCAGGCTGGAAATGAGTGAAGGCCAATGTGGGCTGGTCCTTATACTTATTGGCAAAATCAGAAAGCTTCGCAATAACGTTAATAAGTTTCTTTCTCACCAGTTTCAAGGCCTCCGACATAATAATAATGTCGGTGTTATCTCCAACGTAGCATGAGGTTGCGCCAAGGTGGATTATTCCTGCTGCCTTGGGACACTGAAGACCGTAGGCGTAAACATGGCTCATAACGTCATGTCTTACAACCTTTTCTCTCTCTTTTGCCACGTCATAGTTTATGTCATAGATGTGCTCTTTCATCTCCTTAAGAGCCTCATCGGTTATGACCTCTTTGCCGTTCTCACTTAGACCCAGTTCCTTTTCTGTCTCCGCCAAAGCAATCCATAATTTTCTCCAGGTGGAAAACTTCATGTCGGGGGAGAAAATATACTGCATCTCCTTGCTGGCATATCTCTCCGACAGCGGACTCACATAAACATCGTTACTCATTTTACCCTCCGGTTCCTGATTAAATTTTCTCGTAACCCTCAATAAGCTCCTTTATCTCGGAGGCATACTCCGGATAGTTTCTGGCTATATCCATAACTTCATCTTTGGCGTTGGCGGCGATTTCCTTGTTGTAGTCGATCTGCTTCCTTAAGGCATGGCGCCTGGAAATCAGCTCGTGGCGAACCTCCACCATCTCTCTCGAATCTATAATGGCCTTTGTCTGATTAAGCCATCTTTCAGGGTACTTAAGATTGTACTTTGAAAGCTCTCTTGCCAGATTCTTCTTGGTTCCGTCAAGCTCAGCCTTGGTTCTGTTGTATCTTAAGCGTTCCTCTTTCTCTTCCTTATAGCGGTCCCACATGGCCCTTAACTGCTTGCTGTCCTTAACTTTATATTTCACATAAAGATAATCAAGAAGGGCTGTATTGTTTACATATCGAATTTTAACCGTATTTTTCAGTTGAATCAATCGGTTTAATCCACGATTTATTCCCGAAAGTTCCCTTGCTCCATTGTTATATCTCACAAAAGCAAAAACCAAAGCCGCTGCTCCTGCGATTGCGGCCACCAAAAATCCAATCTTCGCATCGAATTTAAGACCGAACTGCAGGAAAAACAAAATGGCAAAGCAAACGCCCAAAGCACCAAGCACTATGTATACCATGCCCTTAAGGTTTGCCTGCTCATTCATCAGTTCTCTTTGTCTGTATCTGTATGCGCTCTTCTCGTTGTCAAGGCGCTTCAAATCCTTCTTAATAAGGACACGATGGTTCTCGGCTTCATCAATCTTATTGATTCCTTCCTCCACCTCGTCCTCTCTGGCCTTTATGTTGTAATACTCATCATCGCTCATGCGGCATTCGCGATTCTCATAATCCTCCTGCTCCTCGGTGAGATTGTCCACGCCGCGACAAACCTCCCTTAAGTGCTTTAACTCAGAGTCGGGAAGTCTTTCAAATTCCTCTATGTCCGCAAGATATCCGGTAACAGTGGAGTACTCGCCCATCAATTCGTCAATGGTGTCTGAGGCATCTCTCATCTGACCCAGGCACTCTTTAACGTACTTGCGACGCTCCTCCTTGTTGTGGATTGCCACGTCCTCATGGTCGTATACAACCTCATCCCATAAATCGGTGTCATCACTGTACCACTCTTTTCTTTTTTCCTCGAAAAAGTTCTGTATTCGTCTTACACTCATACCTGTATGTAATCCCTGTACTCTTCCTTCAGGCCTTCCACAAGCCTGTTGACTTCCTGATAGTATCCTGTGCTGTCACCTAACTGCTTAAGGTTAAGAAGTTCCTCCAAATCGGCCTCTTCCGCACTTCTTTCCCAATTGTTTAAAATCTCGTCCACATCCGCCTCAAGGTTGATTGAAGCCATGTAATAATCCGGCATATCCGCCACAAACTTCACGTACTCCGAATCCGACATGGACATTCTCTTGGCTGCCAGATAATCTCTGAAGTCCGCCTCTGAATTGGTGTAATTATATGCTTCGTTAAAATAGTAGGCTGCGTCGTTGTACATGAAAAGCCCTGTAAGAGCCACTCCTATATTGTGAAGAACATCAGCCCTTATTCCAATCTCATTCTCAGGCAGCTCTCTGAGGAGTCTTGAATATTCCACGTAGGCTTTGGTGTACTTGGCGCTCTCCACCAGAAGATCCGCCCTCTTTTTCTTCTTCTCGAAATCGCTGGCGCTTCCCGCTGCAGAAAAGCTGCCGGCCATAAGCTCTATTTCCTCTTTGGGATAATAGCCCACATATTCAAAGATCCCTAGAACATAGGCAGCCATACTTCCGGGCTGGCGAAGGTAAGGACGAAGCTGGTTGGCAAGGTCCGGAAGCATACAATCTTCCTCCAGCCATGTAACCATATCCTTTGAAACTATCTCCTCATCGAGAATATAAGCATTCTCCCTAAGGCAATAGCAAAGCTCCTCTACGGACCAGACTCTGATCCCCAAAGAAGGAATGTAATATGGAGTTTCAGCTCGCACACCTGTGCAAAGTAACACTCTGCTCACTTACGTTCTCCCGGTTAAAACTCAATCTCCTGCTGCCAGGTAAGTCCTGACGAAGGGAATATTTCCCCAAAGCCCTCATCCTTAATATCAAGGAGCAATATGTTGGGACTCTTAAGGGAAACCTGCATCGAAAGCCTTGTGGTTCTGTCGGGACGTCTTGGAAGATTGTCCAGATTAATCTCCACAAGCTTTGGATTCTTGCCGTTTAACGGCGTTATTGTCAATTCAAATTTATTGTCTCTTTCAGTAATAAACTCCGTGGTCTTCTTGGCCTCATACCAGTTAAGACCTGCATCAAGGAGAGCCAGATAGGATTCCTCGCCTCTTCTTAGTACCTGCATTCCTATGTTGGCCTTAAGCTTGTCGCGCCCTAAGAATACATAGTTCTTTCCAAGGTCGCTGCACCTTAGCTTTTCCCTCAGGCACATGCAGGCTCCCTTGCTGTAAAGGTTGTTGCCCCTGAAAACTCTTCTTCCCTCGCAGGCGTATCTTAAGGATTCCTTCATCCAGTCGTCCTTGAATCCGTCTCCGATAAGGAAAATGGATGAGATGATTCTCTTGTCACAGCATCTTCTTAAGATGTCCAGAAATCCCAGATCTCTGTCCGGCTTGCTGCTCTCATCCCTGCCCATTTCAGGAAATTCCTTGCTGTCTATGTAGATAACCACAGGGGTGGTTCGAAGATTTCTCTCCATGTAGTTTACGAAAAGCTTCTGCCCGGAAAAATCGCACAAAAGAACCTGGTGGGCCCAAAGTTCCGCAGGCTGATTAAGCATGTAGTAGTAGAAGCTCTCCATGTGATTCTGGAAGAAAATCTTGTCTGTCTTAAGGTTTAACCCCGAAACAGCTGCAGTCAGAACCTCCACCATTCTCTGATCCAGAGTTTCGCAGGTGACCATAAAGGCGCCTATGCGCTCCACTCCTCCAAGGAATGTAAGGATTCCGAGACTCCTTCTTATAAAAAGCGTAAGTATCGCCACCGGGTCATAAGGGGTGTCTTCCACAATTATTTCCCTGCCCTCATAGGCCTTCTTAAGAAGGTTGTCAATAAGAATTCCATCCTCTTCCTCGGCATACTTTACGGCCTCTCTTCCGTAGAACCACTGTCCCACCTCACGGCGCTTGCACATGGCAGTGGGAATGGAATACTGTTCCCCTCCTGCAGTGTAGGAAGCGGTCTCTGGTGAATCGGAATTCTGAAAGCAGTAGCTTATAAGGGAATACTCATTTCCCAAATCAAATCCGATAAGGAGTTTTTCGTTATGAAGTTTGTCAAGAATTTCGGGTTTGCTGATGTTCATTTATCACCTAACGTACTTTAAACAAATTCTTACTCAAATACTCCGTTTTCTTGTACTCTCTCAAAAGGCCGTCCACGGTGTCATAGTCCTGAAGGGTCTGCGCAATGGCTATGTCGTTTACAAGATTGTATCTTGTACCCTCAGGGCTCTTTTCTATATCGTTCTTCTGGAGGGTCGCGCTTTCTGTAAGCTGGCTCTTTCCGTTTTGAATCTCAGTTATGTAATACTGGATGCTCTCGCCGAAGAACAGGGGGATTTCCTTAAAGAAAACTCCTCCGTAAACCGCATCCATATCCTCCTCACGATATTCGTTGTCATCCTCGTCGGATTTCTCTAAGATATAGTGGATAACGGCCTTGGCTCCAAGGGTGGCATGGTATTCGATAATGGCCGAATCATCCATCTTGGCTGCCAAAGGCAGGAACTCTTTAAACTGAGTGAAGCAGGCAAGTCTGATGCCCTCCAAAAGGAACTCTGTAACGTATTCCTTAATAAGCTTCTTTTGTTCCTCTCCCACTTCATCCATATGCTCGGCATAGTATTTGATAATAGCCAGTTTACATACGCGATGGAGTTTCTCTCCTCTTCCGATGATTCTTTGAATCTCATCGAAGATGAAGCCGTCCATGATTCTGTCATTTACGAAGAACTCATATGCGCACTGTGAGACAAAAGCCGTCTCTATCTCAGTCTTGGCACCGCCGGATACGTAGTCTTTAAAAATCTCAATCTTCTCCCCTACGTAAGCCCCGGTGTAAAGAATCTGAATAATAATCTTCTGTGCAATGTAGTAAGTGTCTATGTCGTAGCTTAGAGCAGCTTTCCAAAGACTTCTTAAGTCCTTGGTCATGCCCTCGTAATTCTTAATCAGGTAGTTAAGGATGGCTTCGTTGAATTTGCCCTTTCTGAAAGCATACATGCAAAGGGTAACCAGTTCCTCATCCCTGTCTCCCTGGCACTGCTCAATCCTGGTTTCAAGAAGCTTAACTATGTTCTTAACCTCAATTCCGGCGGTTCCGTAAATACATAACCATTCGTAGGCCTTGTCAGTCATGCCCCTGATTATCATGTATCTCATCAGCTCATCCCTGTCGGAGGCATCGATGTTATCAGGTTCGGCATCAGACAAAAACCAGTCAAGGGAATCTGTTATGTCATTGTCATAGTAGTATCTGGTGAGAGCCACATGGATTTTGGCCTTAAAGTTATCCATGACTCTCTCATCCTTAAGGACTCTTTCGAATCTTATACGATTGTCCTTATCTACGTGAATGGTCTCTCTGTCAAAATCACAGATGTACATGTTAAGGCCCAGTTCATCAAGGCCCTGATCCCCAATCATCTTAATGATTTTGCCGGGAATCATCAGTTTCTCCACGGTATAGTTAATGCCCTCAGCGTAACGGTTACCCTGGATGTCCTCAAAAAGGATTACATGGTCCTGACCCCAAAGAGGGAATCTTGCAACTCTGTCTACAATGGGGTAAGCCATCTCACCCTTAATTCTGGGGTGCCTTATGATGACCCTTATCATAGAATCGGAATCTGTCTTGATCTGATTCATGAAAAGAACCGTAGAAAGCGCATGGATGGTTTCCTCATCCATCATCCTTTCAGACAAAAGTGCCTTATATAACTGCGCAAGGTCCTTGTTGATTCGCTTCTTTTTAAGCTGCTCCCAGGCAAAGTTCTCCATCTGGGGCAGATACTGATTATAAAGGTCCGGGAACTTGTCCCTGCGGCTTAAAACATCTGCATACAAGTGAGCGTTCTGGATATAGTCCAGATCCGAGTTGTATGCGAAGTACATAAGAACCGTCTTGTTGATGGGAGTCTTCTTTGAGGTGTCCATGGACATCATGTAGTACTCGTAAAGTCTTGTAAGCCTTAAACCGGCCTCAGCTCCCAGGGCATACCACTTAAAGTATCTTGGCTCCACCTTGTTGTTTCTTATGAGGTAAGAGCAGATGGCATTTAAAATATCGTTGTCATTCTTTTTCTCATATGAGAGGGTGAGGGTTTTGAAAAGTACCGGTGAAAACTCCTTCTGTCTTGAGGACAGCTCCGCAATCTGCATAACAAGGTCCTTTGAAAGGCACTCGTTTCTTGCACCGTAGTAGCAGACCTGAAGTTCAAAGTTCTCAAGGCTCCTTAAAATCATGGGATTGGAAAGCATAAGTCGCAAAGCCTCAATATAAACTATGGGGCTTGTGCATCCCATCTTAAACTGCTCCTCCAAGAACATCCATCTCTTGGAATCGGAGCGGTTGTACTCCTCGGACAAATAGGTTACAAGCCAGGCAATTCGCCAGTCCTTGGTTTCGGAATAAATCCTTGAAACTGTCTCTGTAACCTCTCTTGAGAAATCTATGTTTTTGGTGATAAGTGAAGTCAAATATAAATGATATGCGTAGGAAACCTTATAATCCCGCTTGGACTCATCAAGCATCGAGGAAGCCTGATCCAGAATCCATCTGGCCTCGTTCTCTCTTTCCATGCTGATAAGGACCTGAGCCTGGAACAGTCTGGCGTTCACATTGCTCTCATCCGCATTTATCATGTTATTTACAATGTTCTCTGTTTCCTTAAGCCATGTGTTCATGGAAATCTTCTTAAGTCTGAAGGCCTGATAATAGGTCATCAAATCGACCTCAAGGTGCTTGATTTCCCTGAGTTTCCTTCCATGTGAGTTTCCTGCTCCCTCGGTGGATACCGTTGCAGGGATTGTGAACACGTTCTGTCCGTCCTTAAGGATAATCTCATCAAAGTTATTGCCCTTATGAAGAGCCTTTGTATCAACCTTAAACCAGACATTACATTTGTTTACTATGAAGTTATCCTCGGTGTAGACGCTCTTATCAAAGATAAACAATCCATTGCTGCTTGAAACCTCAAGGAAAGAATAGCCCCATCCGTTTCTTGTTACGGTAAAACCGTACTCGGTTCCGGCAATGGGCTCATCAATCTTTATCTCCTCGTCCTCCACCAGGTATTCAATTCTTTGCTTCTTATTGACGGCAAGAAGGAATTCCTCCATGTTTCTGGAGTTTCCGGGCTTGCAGGATAAGCCTTTATATAGCTGGTAAAACTGTCTGTCGTTTCCTAAAAAAGCCGACGAGAAATCAGGAGATGAAAACAGCTTAAGTGCTTCATCCCAGTTACTCTTGGCAAGATTTGTAAAATGGAAAAGGTTCTTGATGCTTCCCATTGATGAATCGGGAACTTTATGCATTATAGAAACCACAAAGGGCAGATAGAATTCGCCATGACTTGATATTACTGAGAATTCGCCTTTAAGGACGTCTCCCTCAGTCATTCCGTGAGAGTCAAAGGAGTAGTGAATCTCCGCGCTCTCTCCCGCAAAGTAATCAGTGTCAAGCTTCATTCGAAAGTCCGATGAGTATATATATCCGGAGGTAAAAGAGCCCTCCGGTCCATAGATGGAAAAAGTTCCTTCGGTGATGGTATCAATGCTTGGTTCCAGTTCCAATTTAATGCACGAAAAATCAAGAGAACTAATGTCGTAATCGAAGTTCCCCTTCAGAATCTCTTCAATCTTGTCCTGCATTAACACTCACCACACTTTTTCGCCCAAATGGGCATACTCATAGACTTAATAATTATAACATTCTGGTGGGTTTAGCCGCAATAAAAAATGCGCCCAAAGATAGGCGCATTTTTATGGCAATGTGTATAGTTTGTTATTTCGCCAACAGCATCATGATGTCGTTACTTCTTGCAACAAATTCTGTCATAGCCTCGGGATCAAGAGGTGCCTGAGCGATGCGGGCAAGGTCATATAACTGCTCCGCAAACATCTTGGTGTTATCTCCATCCTTATGCTCCATGAGGTATGTAACAAGAGGATGGTTGGCGTTTAAGATCAAAGTCTCTCCCATGCCGCTCTTGTCTGCAGGGAAATCCATACCGGGCATTGAGTACATCTTCATCATGTCCTGCATACGTCTGGTTTCCTCAGAAAGAGTAAGCATTGAAGCAACCTTTTTATTCTTAAGCTTCTCAATCTTAACCTCAAGAGAATCCTTCTTAACGGCTTTCTTGATGATCTTTCCGATTTCCTCAGCTTCCTTGGTAAGCTCTTCCTCGGCCTTCTTTGAGGTCTTGGATTTAAGAGCATCTGTAACGTCCGCATCAATTCTTAAGAAGTGAATGCCTTCGTTCTTGGCCTCAAGCTGTGAAATAAAGGGCTGATCGATGTTGTGAGTAAGGATAACCGCATCCTTCTTGGCAGCCTTGAACATGTTAATGTACTGGCTCTGCTGCTTCTCGTCGGTTACGTAATAAATTGTCTTATCCTTCTTCTCTTCCTCATTTGTAGATTCTTCTGTTTTTGCCTCATCTACAACTTCAGCCTCAACCTTGTTGCCATCCTCGTCTGTGGCGTTCTCATCCTCCACATCAGTCTTGGCAACCTCAAGGCACTCAGGAAGTGTCAGGTACTTGCCGTCAAGGTTCTTAAAGAGAATGTAATCTGTCATCTTCTCGCAGAACTTGTCGTTCTTAAGGCATCCGAACTTAATGAAGGGAGCAATGTCGTCCCAGTACTTGTCGTACTCTTCCTTCTCGGTCTTGCACATGCCGGAAAGCTTGTCAGCAACCTTCTTTGTGATGTACTCGGAAATCTTGTTAACAAATCCGTCATTCTGAAGTGCGCTTCTTGATACGTTAAGGGGCAGGTCGGGACAATCGATGACACCCTTTAAAAGAAGCAGGAATTCAGGGATGACTTCCTTGATGTTATCTGCAATAAATACCTGGTTGTTGTATAACTTGATGGTTCCCTCAATGGACTCGTACTCAAGATTAATCTTGGGGAAGTAGAGGATACCCTTTAAGTTGAAGGGGTAGTCCATATTAAGGTGAATCCAGAACAAAGGCTCCTTGTAGTCGTTAAATACCTTGCGGTAGAACTCAAGGTACTCTTCCTTGGTGCACTCCGAAGGGTTCTTGGTCCAAAGAGGAGCGGTCTCATTCATGAGCTCGGGACGCTTCTTAATCTTAACCTTAACTTCGTCTCCGTCCTTCTCGGGCTTAATCTCCTCAACCACCTCATCAGTGGGAAGAACCTCGTCCTTCTTAACGGTTTGAGTATCAGTGGTTTTGTCCTTTGATACATATATCTCAACAGGCATGAAGGAGCAGTACTTCTTCACAACCTCTTTTGCTCTGTACTCGTTGCAGAATTCAAGGCAATCTTCGTTTAAAAACAGAGTAATCTCAGTACCGACTCCCTCTTTCTTGCCTTCATCCATGGTGTACTCGGTGCCGCCGTCGCACTCCCAGTGCACAGGTTTAGCTCCTGCCTTGTATGAAAGTGTATCGATATGAACCTCGTCAGCTACCATAAATGCTGAGTAGAAGCCTAAGCCGAAGTGACCAATAATCTGGTCGTCATTGGCCTTATCCTTATATTTTTCAATGAAATCCGTAGCTCCGGAGAAGGCAATCTGGGTAATGTACTCCTCAACCTCTTCCTCAGTCATACCAAGACCGTTATCGATAATCTTGATGGTCTTGTTGTCGGGATTGACAATAACTTTAATCTCCGGCTTATAGCCTTCGGGAAGAGTATACTCACCCATCATATCCAGTTTCTTAAGCTTGGTGATTGCATCGCATCCGTTGGAGATCAACTCTCTGTAGAAAATGTCGTGATCCGAATACAGCCACTTCTTGATAATGGGGAAAATATTGTCCGAATTAATGGACAAACTGCCTTTCTTTGCCATTTATATCACTGTCCTTTCAAAATAAATCTAATTCAACAACCATTATTCTATCACATATAGAACAAAATGATTCTAAAATCTTTATAAACTTTTTGGAAATCCTACTTAAGGCCCGTAGGCTCGCCGATTATGCTGTCATATACGTCGAAGAACGTGGTGGTGGTCACCTCGGGATTATCGGTAATGGTGATCTGATTCCACAATGCATCGTTTAATTTTCTGGTAAGGCCCGATACGAACTCATCATACTTCTCACCGAAAACCTCCTGACGTCTCTTGGCTACAATCTTTAGCTTGTTGGCGTCGGTTTCCTCACGGTTAAAGGTGTTTATACACTTGATGATGTGATAGCCGAACTCTGTCTCAACGACATCGCTTATCTCATCGTTTCCAAGGTTAAATGCCGCTTCCTCAAAAGCCGGATCCATCTCACCTTTACCAAAGGAATAGGTGGAAACGGAATCCTCGTTATAAAGCTCAATCAAATCCTCAAAATTGTTGTTTTCTTTGTCCTTGGCTAAAGCGCAGACCTCGTTTGCAAGCTCCAAGGCCTCGTTTTTCATTTTCTCGGAGTAATTGATTTTCTTACCGGAACCGTCCTTGGCATAGGTCTTAATAAGAATATGCTCAACCGTGATGGTTCTTGCCTCATCATCGCTGATTTCGGGATTAATGTCCTTAATCAGGTACTGGTATATCTTGTTTGAAAGAGCGTATTCGCCGTACATTTTGGCAATCAGCTCTTCCGTCACTCCAAGGGTTTCCTTCTCCGCATCATTTAGAGAATCGAAGTATTCCCTGGCGGCCTGATTTACCAGCTCATTTTCTTTGTCATCCAAAGTAACACCGTAAGAAGCGGCCAGGAGATCCATGGTTTTTACCTGAGCAATCTTTGCAAGGACGTTGTCCTTGACATTGTTCTCAAGGTTCTTGCCGTTATCGGAAGTGCTCCATATCTCCTTGCCGTAAACCTCCTCGTACCTGTTTTGCATGTTGGTCAAATAAACCATCATCTCAGGGGTGGTACAGTTCATGGTCTCTATTTTGAAAATCTCATCCGGCTCAAAGCCTGCGGTGAGAACTACCTTCGTGGTCTTGCCGCTGCAGGCGGAAAGCATTGCGGTTGTGATTAATATTGTCAGTGCTGAGAAAATTCTGTTTTTTCTAAAATTCATATAATATCCTTCACACAAAAACGGCCCCACAGATTAACTGTGGGGCCACTGAATTCTGAATTACTCGATAACTTTGATCCAGCCCTCGGGAGCTTCGATACGACCCATCTGGATACCTGTGAGTGTATCGTAAAGTTTCTGAGTTGTGGGACCCATCTTCTCCATGCCTGCAGGGAAACAGATTTCCTTGCCGTGGTCAACAATCTTGCCAACAGGTGAAACTACTGCAGCTGTACCGCAAAGTCCGCACTCTGCGAAATCCTTAACCTCGTCGAAGAATACTTCTCTCTCCTCAACCTCAAGTCCAAGGTACTCCTTGGCAACATAAAGAAGGGATCTTCTTGTGATTGAAGGAAGGATGCTTGATGACTTGGGAGTAACAACCTTGTTGTCCTTTGTTACGAAGATGAAGTTTGCTCCACCGGTCTCCTCAACCTTGGTTCTGGTTGCTGCATCGAGATACATATTCTCTGCAAATCCCTCTTCATGAGCTGTAACAATTGCATGCAAGCTCATTGCGTAGTTAAGACCTGCCTTAATGTGTCCTGTTCCGTGCGGTGCTGCACGGTCGAAGTCACTTACCTTGATGGTGATGGGCTTAGCGCCGCCCTTGAAGTAAGGACCAACAGGTGTTGTAAGAATTCTGAACTGATACTCGTCAGCGGGCTTAACACCGATAACGGGGTTAGAACCGAACATGTAAGGTCTGATGTAAAGAGTTGCTCCTGAACCGTAAGGGGGAACGAAAGCTGCGTTTGCCTTTACTACCTGAACAACCGCGTCGACGAATCTCTCCTTGGGGAATACAGGCATCTCAAGTCTCTTTGCAGAATCTTCCATACGTTCTGCGTTTAAGTCAGGACGGAAGCAAACAATCTTGCCATCCTCTGTTGTATAAGCCTTAAGGCCTTCGAAACAAGTCTGAGCATACTGAAGAACGCCTGCGCACTCACTTAAGACCACCTTGTCATCCTCAGTGATGACGCCTGCATCCCATGCTCCTTCTTTAAAATTGGATACATAACGGTAGTCCGTTTTGATGTAGCCAAACCCGAGGTTTGCCCAATCAATGTTTTTCTTTTCCATTGTGAATACCTTTCCTTTCTTGCAGTACCTTTAATACTTGCACATATATTTTATTCTAACGCTTCCGCGTTATGTAAAATTATCGTACTTTTGCGCAATAAAGTCAATGCGAAGTTTGGAAATTTCCCTTATCTCCGATGTGCAGAGGCCCTCACGCATAATAAGACGCTGTTTTCTTGCTTTTATTATGATAGTTCCCCTGGACATTTTGGGCCGCGCACATAATAATTCTTCTTTTGGTCCAAATTATTATGCTTCTATCTTTAAGCCTCAGGAGCTCATGTCATAATAAATCCGGTAATAATGAGGATTATTATGATTTCATCTAAAAGTTCTAGCCTCTGCTGGCATAATAAAATAGCCAAAATCAAATTCTTTTATGCCATGCCCGAATTTACAACAAATTATCTGGCATAATAAAACGCGCTATCTTCAACTTTATTATGTGCTGCCCTCACATCAAAATCTGTTCCATATTTCCTTTGGAAGAATGCGCCGGGCTAAATATTTAGACAAATCCATAAATTAGATGCCATTTTTGTAAAATAATATTGGTTCAAAGCAAAAGATATGGTACAATATCACTAACATCGACATTTTTGGCACACAAAACACATGGAGGACACCTTATGGCAGGATTTTTGAAAGTTAATACTTCAGAACTTCAAAACCTAAAGGTTGAGGACAAGTTCAAAAAGGTCTTCAACAAAATCATTATCGGTGCAATGGTTGCGGTTGTGGCGCTTACAATAACCATTGCATTCAGTGTTAACGGAATCTTGAGCATGTATAACAGCTATCTGGCTGACAATGTTCAAGGTGAAATAAGAATTGACATTCAGGCCCTTTCCAAAGCCTTCCTTTGGGCCATGGCTTCTCCTGATGAAACCATCAGACAGGAACAGCTCGGAAAAGCCATGGAGAAGTTTGCAGAATTTGATGCCAACCTGAAGAAATTTGCGGAAGTGTACAGCAACAAGGCTAATCTCGACAAGGTAAGCACAGACCTGCATACTGTAGAGGCAAACGGAGTAACTCTGGGAGAGATATTCCAAAGCGGGGCAAGCTCGGAAGAGGTATTCTACTTCTTTAACGACACCCTTTATCCCTCAATCGACGTAGTTGTTAAAGACTTAAAGGCAGTTTCCACGGAGACCGGAGAGAAGGCAATATCCTTATACAGGCTGAACCTTATTCTCGTGTTCTCAATGATAGCCGTTGTGGCAGTTGTACTTGTTATGGTAATGCTTTTCATTATAAAAGCCAGAAAAGCTCTCACGGAAGTAATCCTTGTTCCCGTCAAGGAGATTTCGGCGGCTTCGGATTCCATGGCCAGAGGAAAGATGGATATAAGCATCGAATACAGTGCCGATGACGAGCTTGGAAAACTTGCGAAGGATCTTGATTACTCCACCACCACAATTCAGAACGTTGTGGAGGATTTGAGCGAGACCTTGGGCAGAATTGCTGACGGAGATTTCAGAACAGGTGTAGGCAAACCCCAGATATATGTGGAAGATTTTGCTCCCATTAAGGAAGCAGTTGAAAATATCGTAACTCAGCTTTCGGAAACCCTAAGTAACGTAATGGACGCTTCATCAAGAGTTGCCAGCGGAGCAGCGAATATGTCAAGCGGAGCAAACGATCTGGCAGAAGGAGCTATGGATCAGTCTGCTGCGGTTGAAGAGCTTACCGCAAGTGTGGCCGGCGTGAACAACCAGACCAAGGAAATGGCTAACTCAGCAAGAAAGGGCGTGGATCTTGCTAAACAGGTTCAGATAGATGCCAGAGAAAGTGCTGAAAAGATGAAACTTGTAACAAGTGCAATGGAGCGAATCACAGAGGCTTCAAGGCAGATTGAACAAGTTACAAACGCCATCGAAGGAATTGCAAAGCAGACCCAGCTCCTTTCTCTTAATGCTTCAATTGAGGCAGCCAGAGCCGGTGAAACCGGTAAAGGCTTTGCAGTCGTTGCTGAAGAAATCAGTGCCCTTGCAAATGAAAGTTCCGAAGCTGCAAAGAGCACCCATGAGCTTATTAACTCTACCCTTCATGAAATTGAGAACGGCAACAGCGTGGTAGAGCAGACCACCAGAGCCCTTAATCAGGTTCAGGAATCTGTAAACAACATCGCCGAAATCGTAGAGGAATCCGGCAATCTTGCAGAAGACCAGGCCCGCAACATGGAGGAAATCAACAAAGGAATCGAGCAGATTTCTACAGTTGTTCAGAACAATTCGGCTACTGCGGAAGAGTCCAGCGCTATTTCAATTGAACTTTCCCGTCAGTCCGACGAACTGAACTCTCTTGTAGGGCAGTTTAAAGTATCATAATTGCACGATTACAAAAGGCCACCTGCCATTTACGGCAGGTGGCCTAAATTGTTTACTGAGTTATTTTGAAGCAAGTTGCGCTTCTAAATCCGCAATTTTCTTTTCCATTTCTTTTATAATGGCATCCTTCTCAGCTATTTGATCCTGATAATATCCATGGAAGGTTGCCTGGGTGCGATAATAATCCTCGCGGGCTTCACACTGCATACGGATTCGTTCTTCATCTGAAATTTTACGTACTTCTGTTGCCACTTCTTTAAAAATGGGTTCTTTTTCTGCCAGCATCCTTAAATCCTCCCACGTTGTAGATTTGAATAGCTCAGCCCAGAAATCCAACTCGTTTAGTTTGTCTTCTTCTGTTGCTAAATCTATCCGATTCAAGTCTAACACAGAAATTCGGATTTTGTCACTATATACGCGGTGATTTCGCTTGTTAATAAGCAAATAGTCTGCGTAAAATTCCGGGTCATCCTCGAAAAGAGTGAAATTGAGTATACCTATTTGATGAACAGGCAAAACTTTATCATATCTATCCCCTTTTTCCAAACGGTCAAAGGTCCTGCATAGGTATGATAAGGAACGTTCCACCCAATGGGAAACATTTATTACTTGCATTTCCAGGTTTATGAGTTTGGAATTATTTAGCCTCACTAAGACATCGAGAATAAAAGTTTTATCATCAATTGCTTCCCCCAACATAATGGGATTTTCAATCTCTACAGACTCTACCTCGTCGTGCTTCAGAGACAAAAGAGCGCATGTAAGCCCTTTTAGGACCTCTTTGTTTCGTTGCAGGATAGCTCGAAAAAGGTAATCATTTGTCATCGGAACAAATAAAGGCCCGGATTCAGGGATATCATCCAATATTAAGTTGTTGTTTTGTTGCATAAAAGTAACCTCCAAATATATAAGTAGTTGCTGAGAAATCATGGCAGATTCTGCCGTGGAGCCATGTTAGATGGCAAATGAACTTCTCGAAATGATAGATGCATCGAGTGATGCAAAAAGAATATAGCATATGTCTCTTGTTAGAACAATAGACTCTGCGAAGATTTAATAATCATTTTATAGATTGTTTATAATTTTTGATCGGATTCACTGGGTACATACTTCATGATGTCAGGAACATCACATTTGAGAATAGAACATAAATCATTAAGCGTAGTTGTGTTCATCGGTTTATTCTTCCGAAGCTTATCAATGATAGCACTGGAGACATGGTACTTGTTTATAAGTGTATAAGTTGTTTCGGATGATTTTTTTAGCGTATCCCAAAATGGTGAATAGTCAATCATATTTTGAGTTTAGTCTATGGTTTTTTTATTGACTATGGTCAGAAAAGTGACTACACTAGTACTTGTGACACATAAAAAATGAAGGGTGAAAAACATGATACTAGGAATAGATTTAGGTACTACGTATTCGGTAGGAGCTTACAAGGATACGAGTGGCCATATACAGATTATTAGAAATTCAGATGGTGATGCGTTAACACCATCTGTTGTTTTATTTGAAGATTCGAAAGATGTAGTGGTAGGCGAGTGTGCCAAAGAGACCGCTGTAATCAGGCCAAGCGATGTGATATCAGTTGTTAAGAATCACATGGGGAAGAAAGAGGTGCTTAAAAATCTGGATGGCCGTGATTACACTCCTGAAATGATTTCCAGCTTTATAGTTAGAAAAATTGTTACAGATGCGGAGAAATATGTAGGAGAAAGCGTTGAAGGTGTTGTGATTACAGTTCCGGCATATTTTAGTGATGCCCAGAGGAAGGCGACCCAAGATGCTGCATCAATAGCTGGAGTAAAATTACTGGGAATAATAAATGAGCCAACTGCTGCAGCCTTAGCGTATGTCAATGAGTATGGTATTACAAACGAGACACTGTTAGTTTATGACCTTGGAGGGGGAACTTTTGATGTCACCGCATTATCAGTAGACTCAGAGGGGAATGTCAGGGTGATTTCAACGGGAGGACTGTCGAACACCGGCGGAAGATTTTTTGATCAAAGCATTGTTGATTATGTTGTTGGATATTTTGACAAGAATTGTGGGATTGATCTTGAAGATGATGAATATGAGGCGGAATTACAAGAGCTGTATTTAAAGGCGGAGTCAGCCAAAAAGCAGTTGTCTGCAAAGCAATTCACTGATATTCAAATAAGAGTGGGTAGCCATAGGGAGAGCATTCGAATATCCAGAGATCAATTTGAAGAAATGATAAGTAAAGTTTACTTAAAGACGGAGGGAAAGATTCGCGCGACTCTCGCAGCATCTGAACTTACGCCTGAAGAATTTGACAGGATTATTCTGATAGGTGGATCATCGAGGATTCCGTATATAAGCAAGAATCTTAAAGCCCTGTTCGGAAAAGAAGCGGTTAGCAATATTAATCCGGACGAGGCTGTTGCAATTGGGGCTGCAATTTATGGGGAGAGTATCGCAAAGGATAATTCGAAAACATCAATTATTGATGTTAATTCTCATAGTATAGGCATTGCTGTTACAAGCAGAGAAACAGGAGAAAGGGAAAATGAGATTGTAATCAAAAAAGATTCAGCGCTGCCTATAGAAGTTTCACAGAATTATAGAACCATTGTTAATAATCAGGGATGTATAGATATTACTATTACAGAGGGAGAGTCCAAGCAAATATCTGATATTTCTATTATAGCCGACTATTCTTTGTTTTTACCTAAAGACTGCGATATTCCATCCGGAACGCAGGTAGTAGTAACTATAGGTATGGATAAAAGCCAGTTGGTTTATATCAAGGTCACAATTCCAAGCATAGAATTTGAAAAACAATACGTAATCAACCGAACTGCAAATATGAGCGAGGAAGATGTTGAAAAAGTAACAGGAATTATGCGAGATTATCTTGTAAGCTAGGAGAACTGGGCATTGAACAGGGATGAACTTATAGAGAAAATTAATAAAGGTGGAACCAGGGAATTAATTGGAGAACTTGAGGCGTTAATAAGCGAAGAATATGACGAAACACAGATGTTTCAACTTGCTTTATTGTATCTGGTGGACGACAACGTAAGCAAAGGGAAAAAAGTGGCCAAAAAGGCAAGAATGCTTTTCCCATCAGGTGAGTTATGCGTGTCGTTCGATAAAATGCTTGATTCGATTCAAAATAACAAAACTCGTGAGTTCTGCAATGAATACTTGGGTATAAATGAAATCGAAGAAAATAAAAAAAGGGTTGCTCAGGAGTCGAGAGAGGAAACCCTTTTGCAAGTGCTTTCAATAAACAAGCGGAAGAAGGAGGCTCGAGAGGTACCTGAAAGTATTAAAGAGTACTTTACGGAAGTCGTTGGTCTTTCTGGCATACAAAACGAACTGGGGAAGTTCTATAAGAGCCTCAGATTACAAAATGAGAGAAAACAGAGCGGCTTCAACGGGGAAATCATTCCACTCTCTAATTTTATTATTTGCGGACAGAGGGGAAGTGGCAAGAAGACTCTGGCAGGAATCATTTCTCAGATGCTTTTTGATTTTGGAATAAGAGGTAACGCTATTCCCATTGAATTAAAGGCGCGAGAGCTTGCAGATGCTGTCAATGGCGATGGGCCCCGTGGATTGTCGGAACTTTTTGCAAAATATTCAGATTGCACAATCATGATTACGTGTTGTGAAGATTTGAGCGATGAGAATACCATCAATGCGATGCTGGCTTTTAGAACAGTTCAAGAACTATTCGAAATTGTAAAGAAAAAATCTGATAGCGTATCCTTTATTATGCTGGGAACAAACGAAGGAATAAAAGGCATATGCGGCGATTATCCAATTCTACAGGAAATATTTTATGGAACTCTTAAAATTGAACCATATACCACAGCTGAATTACTGGAGATAGGAAGACGCATTGCAAAGAAAAAAGCATTGCTTCTTGACGAGACAGCGGAGGCTGCATTACTTGGCGAGATTAAGAAAAATTACAAATCCGAATTATTCATGAATGCAATATCTGTCAATAGATATATTGAGAATGCAGCCAGGAATATGGCTGATAGATATTACGAAAGTGATGACGACTCTGAAACGGCAAAGATTTTGCTAAAGAAGGAGGACTTTGACACAACAGAGGAAGAGGAGACAATTGAGGATCTTTTATCTGAGTTAGATAACTTGACTGGTTTGACTGAAGCAAAAAAACAGGTCAGGAAACGAATTGATGCCCTTACAATTGAAAAACAAAGAAGAGAAATGGGTATCGAAAGCTCAGAATATAAAGAGTCATTACACATGGTCTTCACCGGAAATCCGGGAACGGGTAAAACCACTGTCGCCAGAATAATTGCGAAAATATACTATCATTTGGGAATTCTGGCTAACGGAGACAGGTTTATTGAATGTTCCAGAAGCGAATTAGTGGGACAATATGTGGGTCATACGGCGAAACAGGTTCAGGGTAAAGTCCGTGAAGCCATGGGTGGGGTACTGTTCATAGACGAAGCCTACTCGCTTTGCAGGAATGAATCAGATTCGTTTGGCCACGAGGCAGTTGATGAATTAATCCAAGCTATGGAGAATAATCGCGATAATCTTGTGGTCATTTTAGCCGGATACAAAAAGGAAATGAAAGAGTTCTTAAAGTCGAATCCGGGATTTGGGAGCAGAATAAGAAACTATATTGAATTTGAGGATTATTCTACCGATGAGATGTCTGAGATATTCCGAAAAATGGTAGTTAAAAACGGATTGCATTTGGAAAATGGTTCAGATAATTATGTCACGCACATGATTTCGCAAAGATCTCGCGATAAAGACTTTGGAAATGCTAGAGGAGTTCGAAACCTTTTTGAAGAAGTAAGGGAATGCATGAATGCCAGACTTATTACTTCTCAGAGAGAACAGGGTGAGATTTCCAGAGAAGCTTATAACCTGATTAGAAATGAGGACTTGGAGAAAGTATCCGGAAAAACATTGGAGAAGGAGGAAACCCTACAGGAGCTGCTTGACCAGCTTGATGGAATGATTGGCTTAGAAGGTGCTAAGGCAAAAGTTCGGGAAATAATAGAGGGAATCAGAGCAAAACAGTACATGGCTGAAATTGGTCTGACAGACAACTCTAACCTTGGTACTCTTCATATGATGTTTCTCGGAAATGCGGGAACAGGAAAGACAACTATTGCAAGACTGATAGGTAAAATCTATAAACAGCTTGGAGTTCTTAAGGGAAATGCTTTCATCGAAGCGGGAAGGAAAGATTTGGTTGCCGGATACACAGGACAGACAGCGATTAAAGTGGAAAAACTGGTTGAAGAAGCCTCCGGTGGAATCCTTTTTATAGACGAGGCATATAATTTGATAAACAATTCGGGAGGCAACGTAGATACATTTGGAATGGAGGCAGTGAACACTTTACTGGCTGAGATGGAAAACCGAAGAGATAGCTTGATGGTCATTCTCGCAGGCTACGCTGAGGAAATGCACAGATTCATGGATGCCAACCAAGGCTTGTCGAGCAGGGTACCTAATGAGGTCGTTTTCGATGACTATTCAAGTGAAGATATGATTTTGATTTTTAAGAAGATGTTGGTGGATCGTGGCCTTAAAGTAGGCGAAGTGTCTGACGATGATATTGGACATAAAATCCGGAATGAAAAGGGACAAACTAAAGATTTTGGAAACGCCAGAGGGATAAGAAACATTGTTGATAGAGTTGAAAGACAAAAGAACTCAAGAATAGTAAGAATGCTGAATGATGGATTGAAGCCTGATAAAGAGTGCGTTTCTACAATCGTATTGGAGGATTTGGAAGATGCTTGAAATGTTTAAAAGTGCCCCTAAGCAGCTTGAAGGTAAAAGGAATACCGTGAGCAGGTTGGAAAAGGATCCTGTAGTTTCAAATACCGGAGAAGAATCAGAAAGAAAAAGAATGCGTTTTCCAAGGAGCAGAAGTTATGTGAAAGCAATTAAAGATGCTGCAATGCTAACAGGAAAAGTGGAGGGGGTTCATGACGCAATAGTAAAAGAATCCCTTTCCAACAAGCTTGAGGGTTTGCTTGGTCAATGCTTTATAGAAGGATGCATAGCGCATATTTTTGATTGCGAGGGAAACATTCTTGAACACTATAGGAGTACAGAACAGATGACAGTTGCCGAAAAACAGGCTTACGATATTTATTCTAAAATAAGAAACTGTGTAGCCGTAGAAATATACACAAATGAATTTTGTGTGGTAATGGATGACGGGGTTGTTAAAATTGAGGAGAGAAATAAATAGATATGAGGGAATTGTTCGAAAGAATAGGGATTGAGTACAAAGAAGATAACGAATACAAGTTGACGCAACTACAACTTAAGCAGGATGAACTGACAGATGCGCTGGAGCGCGTTGAAGATGATGAAAGAAGATTAGAACTTCAAAATCAATACGATGAAATAGAGAAGGCGATTCTGGATATTTACTCAACCAAGAGTAAAGAAACAACAGGCTTATACAAAGAGGTAGAGGATTACTCTGAACTTAAAAATGGTGAGAATGGTGCTATCTTTAAGGGTATGTCAGAAAAAGAGCAGTTTGAGGCTGCTGCAGCATTGTTAACTAATAAAGATAGCAGTTTAGCTATTGATGAGCTTACGAGACTAGCTAATAAGGGAAATGTTTATGCTCAAACAAAACTTGGAGAAATATACTTTCAAGGCAAATACACAGTAAAAAATGTTACTGAGGGGCTTAAGTGGTATGACATGGCCTCCAGGCAGGGAGATGGCACGTCTTCAAACAGACTTGGAAATTATTATTACAGTAACAAGGCTTTTAGCAATGCTGTCTCAATGTATCAGAGGGCTCAGGAGCAGAACAATGCATATGGCTATTATAATATCGGGAAAATGTACAGTAATGGTCAGTATTTCCCTAAAAATCCGGTTAATGCATTTGAAATGTATAAGAAGTCAGCAGAGCTAGGGGCAGTGGAAGGCATGGTGCAAACAGGAATGTGCTATGCGAAAGGAATAGGAACACTAAAGGATGATGGGGAAGCAAAAAAGTATTTTGAAGAAGCTGCCGCAAAAAAGAATGCCGTTGCCCATAATTGGCTAGGATATCTATATGAAGAAGGTCGCTTTGGTGAAAAGGACATAAACCGAGCACTTGACTGGTATGAAAAGGGAGCGGCATGTGGAGGAGAAAATTGTGCATATGCTGCAGCCAGGATTTACTTTGAAAAAGGGGAATACCAAAAAGCTTGGGACTATGCTCTTGATGCAAGAAGAAAGAACGTCAAGGAAGCTGATGGCATTATTAACAAAATTGAGGAAACAGGTTATATTTTGTCAAGCCATCGCTCGTTAGCCGAGAGTGGCCACACTGATCAACAAGTTCGTTTGGCTCGTGCTTATGAGAAAGGTGGGCTTGGAGTTGAAAAAGATGAAAAACTAGCGACATACTGGTATGAAAGGGCAGCGCTAGCAAATAATCAGGAAGCATTAGCTGCAACTGCCAATAGGTATAAAAAAGGCCTAGGTGTAGAAAAGGACATCGAAAAAGCAAAAAAGTATAAGGCAATGATAACGGTTTCAAGTCCAACGAAGGCTCAGCATTCAGCAATAAGCACATTCTTACTGAATATATTTCGTTTTCTGACGCCGCTTACAGTTATTCCTATTAGGGCGTATTGCTGGTACGGGATTTCTCCCCAATGGGGTGCGATTCAAGAATTGCTAATGGAAATGGTAGTGTTTACAGGAATTCATTGTGCATTACAACTTATTGTGAGCAACCATCGGCTTCCTAAATCCATAAATTATTTGTTATTCTTTATTGGACTTGGCCTTTTTATGGCTATTTATGATGCGCTATGGGGACAGATGGAATTGGGTGTGCATATAGTGCCTATGGCTATTATTGGAACATATATAATCCGTAAAATTAAAGAATAGGAAGATATGGAATAGAGGATATGGAACAGATTTTGATGTGAGGGCAGCACATAATAAAGCTGAAGATACCACGATTTATTATGTTGGATAATTTGTTGTAAATTCGGGCATGACATAACAGAATTTGATTTTAGATATTTTATTATGCCAGCAGAGGCTAAAGCTTTTTGGCGAAGTCATAATAATCCTCAATCTTACCGGATTTATTATGACATGAGCTCCTGAGGCTTAAAGATAGAAGCATAATAATTTGGACTAAAAGAAGAATTATTATGTGCGCGGCCCAAAATGCCCAGGGGAACTATCATAATAAAAGCAAGAAAACAGCGTCTTATTATGCGTGAGGGCCTCGGCACATCGGAGATAAGGGAAATTTCCAAACTTCGCATTGACTTTATTGCGCAAAAGTACGATAATTTTACATAACGCGGAAGCGTTAGAATAAAATATATGTGCAAGTATTAAAGGTACT
>JAEEGH010002090.1_pt1 | contig 55029 bp, 56 predicted proteins | sample 9134181 | NCBI WGS metagenome assembly JAEEGH01 (sample SAMN16246544, study PRJNA631951) | gut metagenome | biome: gut microbiome; feature: rumen; material: DP-attached | host: Bos | place: Iran: Karaj | collected 2018-10 | reverse complement strand
GAATTATTCATTTTGTTTTTTGTTAGAAATTAAAGAATATAACATAAAAAAAGCTGCCGTAAAGGTAGCACTTCTTAAAAAAACGATTGTGCTAACATGTTGGCACAATGTTAAATTTGCAGATAAATATTTAACGTACTTAATTCTTATTAACAGAGAAGTACTCGCAAACACGCGCACTTAAGAGAATCTGACGGGAAATAAAACGGTTTCCAAGCCTGGTACTAAGTTATTTCGCAAAAGTCAATTTCAGACAATAAGAATGAACGATTTGGTTTCAATCATCATGCTGTCGCGGAACAGAGCACAGTTTGTAGAGGAAAGTGTAAAAAGTGTCTTGGCGCAGACCTACACGAACTGGGAACTTTTGTTCGTGGATGACAACTCGAAGGACGGCACTATCACGAAAATGATGGAGCTGAAGGACGCTATGGGTAGGGATCTTGCCCGCAAGATGAGAATCCTTCAGACAGTCAATACCCGTGGTACGACGAGGAATCGAAACGAGGCATTGAAGGTGGCTAAGGGACGTTGGATTGCGTTTCTGGATGCCGGTGATGTGTGGATGCCTGACAAGCTGGAGAAGCAGATCGCCTTCATGGAAGAAAATGGCTATGCGTTCAGCTACACCAGCTATGGGCTGATGGACATGGAATCACGGAATCGCGGGGTCGTGGTGAGTGGAAAGGCGCATGTGACACATGGGGATATGCTGAAGTGCTGCTGGCCTGCGTACATGACCGGGATGTATGACCGGGAGAAGGTCGGTGAGATGAAGGTGCGAGCACCGCTGAATAATGACTATGCACTATGGCTGAATGTGAGCGACCGACATGATTGCTATCTGCTGGATGAGAATCTGGCCACGATGCGGACGAAATGGGGCAGACTTGGGAGAATCCTGCTCACCAACAATATCAAGTGGCGCTATGATGCCTACCGCATCGACGAGGATCTCGGTCCTTTTACTTCACTGTTGTATACCATTAGAAATGGGTGGTATGGCATCGTGAAGTGGTTCCGCTACGCTAAAACGGCATAAAAACTCAGTGCTGGGGTCAGGCCCCGGTCCTAAGTTTTCCCAATTCGTATTTTCAAAAGATTGAGATGTTCACAGCAAAAGTATATAGAATAATGATAGGCTGTCCTTCCGATGTTAAGGAAGAGGTGATAATAGCCAAAGAGATTATCCGGGGCTGGTCGGAGACCAATGCTGATTTGTATAAAATAGTCTTGCTTCCAATGCATTGGAGTACTAATTCCTTTCCTGAGATGGGGAAACATCCTCAAAAGGCTCTTGACAGACAATTGGTAGACAAGAGTGACTTGTTGGTTTGCATCTTTGCATCTAAGATAGGTACGGCTACAGATACTACTGAAAGTGGTAGCATTGAAGAAATAGAGGAACATGTCAAACACAATAAACCTGTCATGCTATATTTCAGGAAGAACATAGATATATCAACGACATCTACTGAGAATTTGAGTAAGTTGATGGATTTCAAGCAGAGGATGAAAGACAAGACTCTTTGGTGGGAATATGGTGATGAGCATGAATTTAGAGAGGTGTTCAATCGTCATTTGCAGGAATTCCTTAACGATGGATGGCTGAAAGACAGTTTTGCAGCATTCATATCTGAAGATAGTATTTCCCAAAGTAGCCCAAATATTATTTTTACATCTAAGGAACTGGAAATGTTCTATAAATGGGTCAATTCAAATGATCCAATGTATATGATTGTACGTGACAGGACTGGTTTGAATATCATGATGGGATTGAATAATGGCTACCATTTCAACAGAGGAAAAGAGGAATCAGAATTGAAGGATTTTATGCAGAGACTTCTCAATATAGGATATGTCCAGATAAAGCGGATTGACAAAGACAACAATCCCATTTATGAAATAACTAAGAAAGGTTATGATTTTGCTAACACTTTGAGTTATTGATGTTAATATGGTAGACGAGACCGCCAACATTATAGACGCATGTTCTCTGAGTGACACATTCCCAGAGATTCCTGAATGCATGATTTCCCGACTTCAGTATGTCAAGCATTTTGAATCACAACTGAAGCATTGGGACGTTATTTTTGTGCATGGCGATGAAGGATATGGCTTGACTAATACCCTTGCGCAATTCGTAATGAGTCACAGGAATACATGCTTCTCTTATTTTGCCAACGACTTAGACCAGTTCTTATACAATGAAGAACTCATCCTCAATAGTCTTGGCAAACAAATGGCATTTTATATTAATCCAGATAATTTTAATAGTGATACCGGCCTATCATTTAGTAACTTGTCATTACAGTTATTAAAGGCTAAAAGGAAATATAGTGAAACTTTTTACTTTGTACTTGATGGATTTGAAAATACTCCACTTGATAAAATAGATGGAATTCGAAAAGTTTTCCAAATGCTACCATGGGGTTCGGCAAAGTTCATATTATCTGGGCAAAAGGAGGACTACTCCAGGTTGAAAGAGTCCATGTCAAAAAACTGCAACAATTCTTCTACTCCAATCATGACCTTCACAGATGACGAGGTAGATAGTTATTTCAGAAGTATTGACAAGAATATCCCGCAGGAAACACTAAAAGCCTTACGTTCAATCACAGGAGGGGTGGCCCAAAAGATGGACATCATTGCTCGGAAATACAGGGATACAGGCTCTTTCGATGACTACCTCAATATAAATCAGACGGGATTATCAGACTTGTATAGTATTGATTTTGGAAAGATAACGGAGAAAAACGACATCAATTGTGAACGACTTTTGGCATTAGTTGCTTTTTCGGTTCAAAAGCTAGATCTACAGTCTGTTAGTACACTTCTTCAGATTCCTATTGATAATCTTCACTTAATGGTAGAAAAAACCTCTTCATTTCTTCAATTAATAGGTGACACTATTGTGTTTAAGACAGAGGGTGGGCATAAATACATTAGGAAGGTTATGGAGAGGCTAAAGGAACAAATAGAATTGCTTCTAATAACTTATTACGAAAAGAATCCTATGGTGAGTCTGGATTATCTACCCTCCCTCTACCGTTCTCAACACAAGAATGAAAAACTGATACAGTATCTTAATTCGGAAAATGTACAATCCATCTTGATAAAGAGGAAATCACAGGCTGCTCTAAATGAGCAGTGCAGGTATGGTCTTGATGCATGTGAACGAAAAGCAACTTACTTCCTTGAGTCCTATCGATTTGCCCTTTGTCATAGTGCATCAAAGGAACTGGAAAAGAATGAACTCTGGGATAACGAGATAGAAGCTCTGCTCTCTGTCGGAAATTACAAGGAGGCCACCTCTTTGGCCCAAGATATTTACTTGGACGAAGAAAAGCTGAAATCTTTCGTCCTAATAGCACGTCATCAGATAAGAGAAAGGGGGTTTGCCGATGATTCTCTTATGGACATCATTCGTGAATTACATGGTAAGATTGATTTCGAAAACATGCCAGACAAATCGCTTGAGTTGGCAAAGTTGCTTATCCATGTGGATTTTACTATTGCTATGGATATTGCTGACAGAGTTGCCAAGCTGGATGAAGGGAAGAGTGCTGATAGAGTTTATACGTCACTATCATTGTCCCTCCTTGATGATATTGAGAAGGATATAAAGAATTTCTCCAATATTGATATTGTCAATTCAAAAATAAAGGATTCAGAACTTAAGGCATTTTCTAATGCCTTACAGACATTATTCGATGACTGTTCTCCTAAAGAACTATTAGAAAAAGTCAAACTTCTGCCAAATATACCTCAACAGTTATTCCTGCTGAACAATTGGATTTACGAGAATAAGGAGAAACCTCAGATTGGGATTGTTGTTAAGTTCGCTATCGAACTTATTATCGCTTCAAGTAACGAGAAAGTACCCAAAACTTCCTATCTTGCCAATATATGTGAAGCATTGCCTTACATTGATGCAGACGAAGCATCTTGTGTCATCAAAATGCTTGATGATATAGTTTCAACCATTAAATATCCAAGTACGGATTATACAGCTATCCAGGTGAGAATCATCGAAACAGAGAGCCGTATTTCTTCCCAGGATGCTATTAATAGACTCTTGAATTTGTTCATTTATATCCAGGATTTGACAAATAAGTCAATAAGGATAGAATGCGAGGCATTGATTTTAAAAAATTACGAACGTCTTGGAGTTAAAACAGATATTGAGAAACAGTTCAAATCATCATATGACCTTTTAAAGCATATTCAAAAGGGAGTTGATGAACTTTTTAAGGAATCAGCGTACCACTACAAGGTTGTTGAGGGGGCCATACGAATATTAGTTTGCGATTATCGCTCTTTCGTATTCGACACGATATCAAAGATGAATACCAGAGCTCGTAGAAGCAGAGCCTATTTGTTTGCTGCTCGGGAATATGTAAGACAGACTGATTTGAATCGTATCAAGTGGGACTATTTAGAGAAACTTATTTCTAATATAGATTGCCCCTCTGATGACCAGACACAACCAGTCATTTCCTTGATAAGAAAATGCATGAACTTCAAGGCCAAATCAAGTTCCATTCTTGGTAAACTTCGCAAATTGCACAAATATTTCGAGCAAGAAGAAGATGCTTATGTAAAGTGTGAGATTTATGCCACCCTATATTGCTTATTTGATCAAGCCGAATATGAAAGATATCGAGTCCAGCTTTTGACTGGTTTAAGGAAAATATGGGAGCGGATAGCAGACAGGAGGGTAAAGATAGATGCTGGTTATCTGATAGCTGGTATTATTTCTAACACTTCTCAGGAACTTGCACAGGAGTTTATAGAAAATACGATACCTATTCAGAATCATGCAGCACTGTCTTCCTCTTCATGTGCAGAAGGATTAGGCGTTAGTTTGGATTTGTATGTTCGGTCTTTGGGCATTCTTATTAAAGCAGGATGCTATGATGAGAGTCAGATAAAGGAGTTCGAACGTATCTTAGACCAAATTGACTCCCCTGTAGAGGCTATTATCCTTTGGAGCAAAATCTGCCTTAATTTCTACTTCTCCAATAAGCATGATGAGTTCAAGAAATATACAAACGAGAAGGTGTTGCAGCCTCTTGATAAAATTAGTTGTTCTGCCTATACTAAGAAACGACTTTATTACTTTACTGCACCAACACTTTATTTCTACAATGATACTATGCTTTTTACGAGGTTGGAGCAGTACGAGCCAGTTTTCTCAGGTCATTGTCTACAGCATATAATACGTGTTATTCTGTACCAATATCCTGATGCTTTGGACATAACTGAGCGTCAGGATGCATATGAACTTGAATATAGTGACTATCTAATGCTTTGTGATATATTGATGCATTCAAATGTGGATGGGCAAATCTTCGATGTTATCGACTCTATATCAGACAGTCTTGTGGAAAACAAGGGAAAGCATATAAGTGTCCAACATCGCCAGAACATTAAGTCAAGGTTGTCAGAAATAGTGGAAAAGAAACTTCCAATTAAAGATGGTATTCAGCACGATGGCTATAAGATTGCTTGCAAGATAGCGATTGAAAACATTGATTGTGTGCGACGGAAGAAGGGCGATTGGGATGAGTTTGTCCATGAGATAGAAATAATTCCGAATATAGCCGATAGATCTTTTGTATATACATATCTTGCTCATTTCGTTCAACATAAGTTTGATAAGGAAGAGTTTTTGGCTAAAGGATTCAAATTGGCTAGTTCCATTTCTTCCAGATTCGATAAGACTCAAAGAATGAAAATGTGTATTGATACCTGCAAGAAAAGTAAAACGCTGTTTGACAGACTTGTAAAGGAAGCTTTTTCAGATGCCGTTGCCGACAAGAATGGCACCTACAGAGATTTTTGTGATATCGTAGATTCTGCACAGCAGTATGACGATGGTCTTGCCAGCGACCTTATTGAACAATTGGATCAGGATCCAGCTCGTCTCCATTATAAAGAAAACCTGAGACGGGAGATGGAGAAGAACGAAAAGCTTAAGAAAGCAAAGAGTGAAAGAAAGAACTTCGGTAATTTCTCAGAAGATGAATTTAGTGAGTTCTGTAAGGGACAGCTTGTAGATTTGATAGCACGTAAGTGTACTATTTGGAGTGAGTCCCAGCTCAACGAATTAATTCCGTCTATGTATAGGCATTCTCTATCTAACAGCTACTTCTCTGCAGTCTTTATAATGGAAAACTTGTATTATTGTAAGAAGGTTAAAAACATTAAGAACGATGAGATGCTGACAAAACTATATAGTGCCAATTTGTGGAATCTAAAGATTGTTTTGTCTATGGCTTCAGGAACGAAAGAAAAACTGATGCGTATGAACAACATTATGCTCAATACAGAGAAAGGATCGTCCACTATCATCAGACCAGGAGAAAAGGAAAAAGCTTTGGCGGAAATCAGACGATGGTACGCCGCACATCCATACGACAATTTAAAAATAATTGACCCCTATTTCCATCCAGAGGATTTATCGGTGGTCAAGTCACTATTTGATATCAATGACAAACTTCAAGTTAAAATCTTAACCCATAGGAAAAACGTTTATTGTTTAAAAGAGTATCAGGAGGCCTGGGATAAAATTTCCTCTGACCTTACAGGTAGTATACTCATAAATACAGTATGTTGGCAAGATAACCCTAGTGATGGCCCGTTGCATGACAGATGGTGGATCCTAAAGAAAAAGTCAGAAACTCAGGGACTAAGACTTACTTCTATTTCAAATTTCGGCAAGAAGGAAACCGAGCTATCACCAATGTCTTCACAGGAAATATCTGAAAAAGAAGATGTCTGGGAAGATTATATATGTGAAATACCGACAATTGATGGTAGGAACCTTAGTTATGACAAGATTCGAATTCGGATATAATTCCCCCTTGTTGTTGTGTCTTTGGTTACCAGCTATTTTGAATTATTAAAACAATTGTGTCATATGAAATTTATTCATCTTACAAAAAGTGGTACAGCGATAGCAATTAATAGAGATGCTATAGCCTATGCTTCAAAGTCTAGTAATGGTACAAGAATCTATATGCGTGAAACGGATAATGAAGGCAAAATGATTCATTTCCTTGTTGCTGAGTCCTATGATGATGTTATTGTAATGTTAAATGCAGAATAGTTTTCCCATTGTGTAGAACTCAGGATTCACATAATGTGCAGAAATATTAATCAGTGAGATATTAACATTATAAGGAACAGTGAAGTTATGAAAGAAGACAAGCAAAGAGTTGAATTGCTCTTAAAGAAGTTCAAACCAAGAATCTTGAGACTTGCCGTTAATTTTATTAGTTTCGATTCAAATGTTCCAGAATTGCAGAATTATCTGAGAGAACATAAGGACTTCCATCCAGACCAGAGAGAATTGTTTCATACACTCTTACAACTGGAAGGACCAGAAGTGAAAGAATTGGTAATTCTATCAGGGAATATTGCTACAAAGGGATATAATTTGGATGAAATAATACCTTTGGATTAACGAAAAAGGAACATAATCATGTCTGAAGATAAGAAATTCACGTTTGACGAGGATACGCTGGAAGCCCAGCGCGAAAAGGCAAAGGATTTGATAGAAGGTGATAAGAAAGCCATAGAAGAGAATGCTGCCACTGCACGAAATCCTAAAATTGCTCCTAATCAAAGACATTGGGCGGAAGCTCGTTTAAAGGGGAATTTAGAGGGCAAAATTCGGCACGAACAGCAGCTTTCAGAAACAGAAGATAGGCTGAAAAGACTATCTAATGAATCACAAGACGGACAATGACAGGAGCCTGCCTCCAGACAAGATTTCCTAGCTGAGAATAACGTATATGGTATTCAAGGAAATAAAAGACTATCAAGATAACTGACGCCCAACCGTGTGGAGAATGCAACGCAATCCCAACATCTAACTTCATACATCTGACTTCATACATCTGACATCAGCCATCTATATGACGGAGCCGTTGAAGGAGGAGATCCTGAAGGGGTCTCGACGAAGTCGTTTAGGAGAGTTGTTGTTGGATTTTGACTATTAGTTTTTGAATATGGAAATGACATTTGGAAAAGCTCACGATATTTGGAGTCGTGTAGTATGTAGTGATAAGACTTTGACCAACGATGAGGTGAAAGCAGCTGCGCAGTGGTTTGATGATTTTAGCGCTACACTCAACGATAAAGTAAGCCAATCCAAGCAAGAGTTAGAAGAAGCTATGCAGACTCGAGATCAAGATGCGATAGAGAAAAAGAGTAAAGTTTATGAATCCGACAAGCGACAATTGGATGATGCTATAAGAAGATATGATGATTTAATAAATTGGCTCAATATACAAAAGTAGTAGAGATACATCGGTCACTGCTCTTACGTGTAAACGGAGTTTTGATAGGGAAGTTCGGAGCTTTCATGATTTAGTAAGAAAGCAATATGAGCGAAGTAAGCGAAGCAATCCAAGCAAAATGTCTCGCCTTCAGCGACCGCATAATAAAACTCAATGACTTCTTACTCAAGGAGGCCGCCAACAAGAAGCCTCCCTACAAGATGGTCAAAGGTAAGCGAGTCTACGAGAAGTCGGTACCTGTCTATTTGCAATCTGTGTCAAATCTCTGCAATCAGTTGCTTCGAGCAGGCACAAGCATCGGAGCCAATAATGCTGAGGCTACAGGTGCCATCAGCAAAGCAGACTTCAAATCAAAGTCATACATAGCCCTGAAAGAGGCTCGTGAATCGTTGTATTGGATAGACCTATTACACCGTAATGGCTATCTGACCGACGAACAATATCAAAGTATATACACGGATTGTGAAGAATTAGTGAAGGTCTTGACGCATAGATGTAAAAAGTTGGATGAAGGTGATGCTAAAGAGGATAGGAAGTAATAACATAAAACATCTTACTTCAGACATTTCACATCTGAAAACATCATCCATAGAACATCATCCATCAGCCATCTTGAAGCGCATCATCCATAAAACATCAAACATCACACATCTTACGTTCGATACTGCCAGTCAGAACAAAATAAGATAAGACAGATGATAAACGTTAGCATAAAAACGAAATTCAAGTCATTGCAGCCCGTAGATTTATTCGAGCTGCCGGACTTTTGTGTGCTGACGGGAAAGAATGGTAGCGGTAAGAGCCATTTGTTTGAGGCGATGGCAAATAGAAATACTACTGTGATAACTGTTGATGAGAAACAGGTTAATATCGTTCAGTATATTGCGTTTAATGGTCTAAACCCTAATGTGGGTGCGGATTGTAATTATCGCAATTTGCTTGATGAGCAAAAGAATCTCTGGAATAGTATAAGATCTTATTTAGAAAACCACAGGGGTGTGACTCCTACAGAACAGGATTTTCAACGAGAGATTAGACAAAACTACGGATTGTTTTTGCCTCAGGCTAAGGAGTTATATAAGCGTGTGAATGGTGACCTCCAAGCAATAACTGAAGAACTTGTAAACGAATATTTCGCCATCCGTCCCCAAGATGAACATTCTTTCTTTTCTTCACAGTTCGCGTCAATCTTCAAACTCTATGCGAACCGCCTTGAGAAGAATGTGTATAATGCATTCCGTAATAAGGAACACGGATTGCACCTGCCTGTTCTGACAAAAGAAGATTTATGTGCTAATGTGAACTTCCGCATAACAGCCTGACAGTCAGTGTAAAATGAAAACACCGTTTCCTGTTTCATCAGACATTCATCAGACATCTGGGAAATTGAGCCTTTTCCGCTCATTTCTATACAAAGGTAGCACTTTTTACCCAAATACGCAAGAGCGTTAAGATTTCTTATCCTTAAAGGGTGAACAGATGTTAATTTGAAGGGGGCTTTTGGAGCGGGGCTGAGAGCGATGAAGGAGACGATGACAGGAAAAAGTGGAAAAACGAGGTCGAAAGATGTAACTAAAAAATCCGAGAGAAGCTATAAAGCCTGTTGTTTGGCCAGAAACAAAAATATACACTTCTAAACGAAGTTTAACAAAATGGAGTTGCCTCGGGGTAACCATGTGATATGACTCTTATTGTATCTTGGATTTCACGGGATAATAAACCTGAAGGAGAAAGTAACATCTCCGCAGTTTATTTTTGCTCTGATAGTCGAATTTCATGGACTGTAGGTGAAACAATGACTGCGAGGCCATATGATATGGCCAAGAAAACATATGCGTGTAGCAAATATCCAGAAATTTTTTGTTATTGTGGCGATGTAGGTTTTCCTTCTGCTTCATTACAGTCTTTGGTATCTGCTATTGATAGCGGTACTCTCTTTAAAGCAGATAGTCCATTTGAGATAAAGAAATCCGAAGTTGTAAACTATATACAGGATTCCCTTTCTCAATATCCCAAGGCTTGTATGGCTGAAGGATTCTCAATATATTATTCAACATGTATCAAACATATATTTTATATGGTTGAATTGAATTTGGTGAATGGTGGTTTAGTTATGAACGACCTTGACCTTTCTCCATCTGATCTTAAAGTATTCTCAGCAGGTTCAGGTAGAAAACGCTTTGAACAGATGTGGGAAAATTCAAACCAAGATAACATAAACGAAAAGGGAACCAGTCGTAATGTCTATAATTGCTTTACGCGTGTACTGGATGAAGCATTAAATCATCCTGATGACTTAGATCTTATGAAGGTTGGAGGAAGTCCTCAACTTGTTGGACTGTATAGGGGTGGTTGTACAGTAGTTTATGGAATAATAAAGAATGGGAAACGATATTTCCAAGGAAGGGAAGTTGAAGATAGCCCTAACCTTGAAAACATAGAGTGGCGAAACGATTGCTATGAGCGAGTTGACCCACATACAATGGAACCTCTTGCTGATGCCCAGCGTCAGCCCTTTGCCCCTCGAGAGCAAAGGAAGTAAGCCCTATCTATGGTGTAGGGGAGAAATCCTAAGGTAGCACGTCTGTCGTCCATGACAGGAGGGCCAGGGGCGGATCCTGGTAGGGCTTATTTTAATTTCGTCATTTTACTCATCATGTCACTAATTACGCCACCAATCAAGAATATACGTGAAGTAACAGAGCCACTGAAGGAGCAGATCCTGAAGGGTGATGTACATACCATCGACGAGATGAGGGCTTGGCTGAAGCCTTTGGGCTATAGCGATACGATTAACGAGGCGGCAATCAATTTCATCCTGCGTGATTTCGTGATGAGCGAAGTGCCTTCTGGTAGCCTCAGTAATGTGGAAATGATAGTGGAATCTCTTCGTCCACAGTTGGAAGTTACAACGAAGGATATAGAACCAATCATTATCATGGGATTGTACCATCATCGTAACTTGATAGGTTCACCAAGCGCATTTTCTCTTGCTTTATCAAAATAATATGGCTGAAGTAAATATTGAAATAAAGAGTGTCGCTGATTGTGAAGACATTCAAAAATGGGAAGACCATATGCTTGTAAAGGCGAAATGTTGGAATCAGTTCTGCGATGGCCTTTATTGTGAAAACGAAATTCGTGCAGTCCATGTGGTAAAGGAAGATAATGCAGACATTACTTATCTTACGACACTATGTGAAGACTGTATCAAATATACCAGAAGTTATGGTGTTCTGGTAAAAGAAAAGTATTTGATGATAGAACCGCGTAAATAATAACAGAAATAAACAACTCCGTTGGAAACCCCCTGTTTTAGCTTTTTAGTGGCAGGTCCTTCGGAGATAAAATAAACAAATAATAACAAAAAAAGTATGAGATTAATTATTGAACCCGACTACGAACGGATGTCGAAATGGGCTGCAAACTATGTGGCCAAGTGTATTAACGAAGCAAAGCCAACGGCAGAGAAGCCCTTTAAGCTTGGCTGCCCAACAGGAAGTTCGCCTTTGGGAATGTACAAAGAACTGATAGCCCTGAACAAGGCCGGCAAGGTGTCGTTCCAGAACGTGATAACTTTCAACATGGATGAGTATGTGAACCTCCCCGAAGATCATCCCGAGAGCTATCACAGCTTCATGTGGAACAACTTCTTTAGTCACATTGACATCAAGAAAGAGAACGTACACATTCTAAACGGCAATGCCAATAATCTAAAGGCAGAGTGCGAGAACTACGAGAAAGCCATTGCAGCCGCAGGTGGTATCGACCTGTTCATGGGTGGTATTGGTCCTGACGGTCACATTGCCTTCAACGAGCCAGGATCCAGCCTTCAGAGCCGCACACGTCAGAAAACGCTGACAACGGATACGGTTATTGCAAATAGTCGTTTTTTTGACAATAATGTAGATTTAGTTCCAAAGACCGCCCTGACTGTCGGTGTTGGCACAGTGATGGATGCCAAACAGGTTATGATTATGGTGAATGGCCATAATAAGGCCCGTGCACTTCGTCATGGAGTAGAAGAACCTGTTAACCACATGTGGACTATCAGCTGCTTACAACTGCATCCCCATGCCATCATTGTTTGTGACGAAGATGCTACTGATGAATTGAAACACGGTACTTACAAGTATTTTAAAGATATTGAGAAGGACAACCTTCTGTAAATGAATAATGGATTCTGACTGCACAGGTGGTCGCAAAACGATGCAGTTCGATACTGCCAGTCAGAGCAAATAATTAATTTCCCCAATATGAAGAAAGTTATGTTAGTATTCGGGACAAGGCCCGAAGCTATTAAAATGTGTCCTCTGGTTAAAGAATTCCAGAAGCACCCTACAGAGTTTGAAACTATAGTATGTGTGACTGGTCAGCACCGTGAGATGCTGGACCAGGTGCTCACCATCTTTGATGTGAAGCCCAATTACGACCTGAACATCATGAAGCAGGGACAGGACCTCTACGACGTCACTGCCCGTGTGCTCACAGGAATGCGCGATGTGTTCAACGAGTGCAAACCCGATGTGGTGTTGGTTCACGGTGACACCACCACCAGTACAGCTGCTGCCCTGGCTGCATTCTACCAGCAGATTCCTGTTGGTCACGTGGAGGCAGGCCTGCGTACGCACAACATCTACAGCCCCTGGCCTGAGGAGATGAACCGCCAGATTACTGGCCGTATTGCCACTTACGACTTTGCTCCGACTCCTTTGAGCGAGAAGAACCTTCTTGACGAGAAGGCTCACGGCCAAATCTTTGTTACCGGCAACACTGTTATTGACGCTCTCCACATGGTGGTAGACAAACTGAAGAGTGATAAGGCTCTTGCCAATGAGCAAATCAACGTTCTGAAGAATGCCGGTTACGATGTAACCCGCCTTGATGGAGGCAAGAAGCTTGTTCTCATTACTGGTCACCGCAGAGAGAACTTCGGTGACGGCTTCATCTCTATGGTAACTGCCATGAAGGACCTCAGCGAGAAGTATCCCGATGTGGACTTTGTATATCCTATGCACCTCAATCCCAATGTGCGCAAGCCCATTCACGAAGTGTTTGGTGAGGACTTGACACGCCCCAATTTCTTCTTCATTGAGCCGCTACAGTACTTGGAGTTTGTGTACCTGATGGAAAAGAGCACTGTGGTGCTCACCGACTCTGGCGGCATCCAGGAGGAGGCCCCTGGCCTTGGCAAGCCTGTGCTGGTGATGCGCGACACTACAGAGCGCCCTGAAGCTCTGAAGAGTGGTACAGTGCATTTGGTGGGCACCAATCACGACCTGATTGTTAATGAGGTCAGCACCCTCCTTGATGATGCCGTTGCCTACGAAAAGATGTCAAAGGCCGTCAATCCTTATGGCGATGGCAAAGCCTGCAACCGCATTGTTCGTGCCCTCAATGGAGAGGATGTTGACCGTTATGAGGTCAAGTGAATCTTGAATCCTGAAACTTGAAACAATGACAGGAGCCGAGCTCCTGGAATTTATGGAACATGGAACAAAATTAAATATTTCAGTAATATGATTAACGTAATTGGATTGGGCTACATTGGTTTGCCCACAGCATTGATGATGGCTTCTCACGGAGTGGAGGTCATTGGTACAGACTACAACAAAGAGTTGGTGAACACACTGAACGCTGGCAAGACCACCTTCAAGGAGGATGGTCTCGACGAACTGTTTGCTGCTGCTGTTAAGGCAGGCATCAAGTTCACCACCGAGTATCAGAAGACTGACATGTACATCGTAAGTGTTCCTACTCCTTACGACAAGTTCAGCAAGAAGGTGGATGCTTGCTATGTAGTAGCAGCCGTCAAGGAAGTAATGAAGGTTTGCCCCAAGGGCGCTACTGTAGTAGTGGAATCCACTGTAAGCCCCGGAACCATCGACAAGTTTGTACGTCCTGTCATTGAGGCCAACGGTTTCAAGATTGGCGAGGATATCAACCTTGTTCACGCTCCTGAGCGTATCATCCCTGGTAACATGGTGTATGAACTGCTCCATAATAACCGCACCATTGGTGCTGACAGCAAGGAGATTGGTGAGAAGGTGAAGAGCTACTACGCTTCCTTCTGCCAGGGCGAGATTGTGGTTACCGACATCCGTACCGCAGAAATGACTAAGGTTGTAGAGAACACATATCGTGCAGTAAACATAGCCTTCGCTAACGAGCTTTCTCGTATCTGCCGTCACGATAATATGGATGTGTATGAAATCATCAAGATATGTAACATGCACCCTCGTGTGAACATTTTGCAACCTGGTCCTGGCGTGGGTGGCCACTGCATAAGCGTTGATCCTTGGTTCTTGGTTGGCGATTATCCCCAACTCGCTAAGGTGATTGATGAGTCCATGAAGACCAACGACTACCAGCCCGTATTTGTGCTTGAAAGAATCCATGAGATTATGGAGGAGAACGGCATCACCGACAACCGCAAGGTTGGTCTTTATGGCATCACTTATAAGGAAAATGTAGATGATGTTCGTGAGAGCCCCACACTCCAGATGATTGACATTCAGGAACGCCATTTGGCACGTCCTCTGAAGAGTTTTGACCCCTTCTTTACACAGAAGGAGATTGTTAAGAATCAGATTTTGGACTTCGACCAGTTCCTCAATGAGGTGGATATGGTTGTTATCATGGTTAAGCACGACCATATCAAGCAGAACTGGGATAAACTGAAGGGGAAGGTTATCCTTGATTGCCATAATATTTGTCCGTTGGAGGATGTATATCACATCTAAATCATAAGGATTTCTGGCAGCACAGGTGGAACGAGAGTTTGCAGTTCGATACTGCCTGCCAGAACATATAATTTCAATAATATGTTCAACTTAGATAAATTCATAGTTGACAGTGTAACGTTCCGGCCTGTCAGTATGTTTGCTGCCGATATTGAAGCGAACAAGGAGAAACTAACCGCAGAGATAAAAGGAAAGAAGGTATGCGTGATTGGTGGTGCCGGAAGCATCGGTTCTAGCTTCATCAAGGCTGTGCTGCGCTTTGAGCCCCAAAACGTGGTGGTTGACTTGAATGAAAACGGACTGGCAGAATCGGTGCGCGATGTTCGCAGCACGGAGGGATTGTATGTGCCTGACGAGTTCCGTTGCTATACGCTCAACTTTGCAGTCCCATCTTCACCCGTATCGTCATTGGCAAGGGTCGTGAAGCGTTCTTCCCGAAATTAGGTGAATACCAAATGATCATATTCAGTAGTATTTGTGATAAGTTTGTCACCGCTAACGGCATGTAAATAGCCCCGTGTACGACAGATGTAGATGCAAAAACTTAAAGCCTCTTAACTTGACCCTGAAACATAGAACATGGAATGTTAAACCCCGAAGTATCCGACTGTTTATCATTTAATAATCTAATGTCACTCAAGATAAAGCATAGCATCATTCTAACTTGCGCCTTGTTTGTCTTGGTTTTGGTGTTGCTATGTTCGTTTGTTCTTTTGAAGGCAAGCGAAAAGATTCCTGTGGAACCTATCACTGCATTATTAGAGGAGTACAGGGGGAATATCAACAGTATTGGCAAGTGGGACAAACTTGATGACAAAGATTGGACCTATAGTATTATCGAGGTAAAGCCAGGGAGCGAATTGTCGTTCAGGTGCTATGGACAGTTTTTTATTGCTTTCTTGACATCATACGAAGATCCGGATAAAGGCAGTAAGCCTGCCTTTGTCTCAACGAAAGACTATTCGGAACGTTTGACATTTCGCGCAGGAGAACATATATTGATTGTGCCTGAAGGGGCAAAGTACATGTATTTCTCAAGGCTGATCAGAGGCAGTGACAGCACTCCAAGATATCTCTATGTTGACTATGAAAACGTGCTTGAAGGTAATTGCCCGGATGTTGCACTAAATATTTTTAGTGATTATCCTACGGATAAGCAACAAGTTTGTATACACCATGATAGTTTTTGCCGTGAGATAACAGGGAAGCAGTGGCACATAGGATCAAATGGTGGTGAGGTGTTCGCAATGAACTACTTCTCACCTCGTCCAGATTATAAAATTGTGGATGATGGCTTCAGAATAATAGATGGCAAGCTGATGAACGACAGTAATGTCTCTTTAAAAGAAGCATTCAGACTGATAGAAAGAAAACTATCAGAAGATATGCTTTTTGAAGTATCACTGCCACAGGAGGAAGGAACCTGCCAGAGAGTCGTTTTTAACTTTAGCGACACCCGCACGTTTGACTCATTCCTGATAACTCGGAAGAATAATCGAATTAGAATTGATTATGTTAAGAGATATGAAGGTAAGGAAAAAAACTCCATCATATTCAACAGTATAGTAGAAGGAAATGCTTTACGCTTTTTTATTTCAAAAACCGGAACGGCTATTTTTGTAGATAATAAGAAATTAAGAGATTTTGGCGTGGATTTAAATCCTTCCCTTAGATGCGGCTTAATGATAGAAGCAGAACGTGCATATAATTACGATTTTTATAATGTATTTATGATTGCACCATATAAAGTATATGATGAGAGTAGGTTTACTGACTATGGTATAGGAAAAACTCATGCTGGTTTGACGCAAGGCATAGTACAAGACTATTCCTATAGATTAGATACAAAAAAAGCGCAGTTGTCCCCGTATGCTGAACGTTTTGAACTTCATCGTAATACAATAACAGATTATAGGAATGACCGTGTGGAGAAGAGTTTCAACTACCAGTTGCAGACAAATCTCCGAAAAATCAAGATAGATTTTGATGTGCTTATTCCTGCTGATAATGCAAATGATGATTCTTTTGATTGCATCATGCAAATCCACGACCGAACTGATGATGAGAAATTGGGTCGTAGCCCATACATTGCCATAAGAATTCAAAACAATAAGTTTGTATTAACTACCCAATCAATAGAGAAACAGGCAAAATCTGGGTTTAATGTAAACAAGATTCAGCCTATTGCTGATTGTAGGTTAGGAGAATGGACTCATTTTTCTATCTATATTAAGGAAGGCTATTTGCCAGAGCATAACCCTGTAACTCGGATTGAGATCAATGGTCAATTGGCTTATGAATCCACTGATCCCAACTGCAATAATAATCCGCGTGGCGGTTATGTACGCTATGGGGTTTATAAAGCTGATTGGTTGAAGGGGATAGGTGATGCAAGTATTCAGAAAAAGGTCATCTATTTTGACAATTTTAAAGTTAAAATGTAAATACAATGAGCACTAAAGTAGGTTTGGTAATGGCATATAAGGGCTCAAATTATGGTGCCCAATTACAAGCATATGCTACCCAACACATAATAGAGTCGTTGGGCTTTGAAACATCTATAATAGACTATCGAAGAAAAAGATTTTCTATTTCAAGCATTGTCTTTGGACCTGGTATTTTGAATTATTATATTAATTCAAGAAAAGAGCGTAGAATAAGGCAGAAGACCCGTGTTGATATAGATAATGCGGTTTATCTTGATAATAAGAAAAAAAGAAAGGAGCAACTAGATTCATTTATTAATCGTAGACTTCATAGTATTGTTAAATATACTTCGTACAAGAAACTTGAGCAGGACGCTCTTTCTTTTTCTGCCACTTTAATAGGAAGCGATCAGAAATGGCTTCCGGGTGCATGCTACGATAAGATTAATGCGCTGCAATTCGCGGGTTCAAATTGCAAGAGGGTTTCCTATGCAACGAGTTTGGGAGTATCGGAATATCCCTCGTATTGCCGGGAAATGTCAAAAAAAATGTGGGATGGGATTGATTCTCTTTCCGTAAGAGAAAAAACTGGAGCTGACATCGTAAGGAAGATTTGCGGTGATGGGAAAAGAGTGGAAGTGGTGGTTGATCCGACATACTTAATTACAAAAGAAGAATGGGAGCAATTAATACCAATAGAAAAGAAAATAGATGGAGAATATGTTTTATGCTATTTTTTGGGAGATGATAAGGAAAGTAAAATCTGTGCTAGAAAATTCTGTGATGCAAAAGGATTAAAGTTGGTTTCGATTATGAGTGATGAAAGCTTTTCTGATATAGATATTAGTTATGCTGATATACTTATCAAAGGAGCTTCTCCAGAAGATTTTGTTAATATTATCAGGGGCGCATCCTATGTTTTCACGGATTCTTTTCACGGAGTCGCGTTCTCTGTGATAAACAATAGGCAGTTTTATATTTTCTATCGCAAACGTGCAGATGCCAAACTATCACGTAATTCAAGAATAGATGATATATTGAAACTTTGGTGTGTAGAAGACAGACTGATTGTAGACAAAGATAGAGATTGGAATTCGAGTGGAGGCGTTGGAGTTATTAACTATGAAATGGTTAATGAAGTGCTTATTCGAGAAAGAGAACGTTCTATGTTTTTTTTAAAGAATGCTTTGTCAAATGCAAACGACTGATTTATATATAAATAAGGCAGATTGCTGTGGATGTGAACTATGTTCGGCGTCATGCCCCAAGTCTGTAATACAGATGAAACCGGATGAGGAGGGCTTTTTATACCCACTAATAGAATCCAATGGAAACTGTATAAACTGTAAACTTTGTGTGAAAGTATGCCCAGAAAAGACTCCGGGACGAACATATAATGATATGCTGTCTGCTCATGGAGGTTACATCTATGAGAAAACAGACTTGGCGATGAGCGCTTCTGGTGGCTTTGCAACAGCTATAAGCCGAGAGTTTATCAAAACAATAAAAGGTGTAGTTTACGGAGTTGCATATTCAAATGATTTAAGTGGTGCTGAGTATAAGAGGGCAACGTCAATTGAGGAACTTGAACTTTTCCGTACTTCTAAGTATATCCAAGCACATAAGGGAGGAGTATATACAGACATAGCAAACGATTTGCGTAAGGGCCTTAAAGTGCTTTTTATAGGACTCCCTTGCGAAGTGTCTGCCGTTTATCACAAAGTTGGCGCAGATAATAGAAATTTGTTCACGATATCTTTAATTTGCCATGGCCCTACCTCGCCTAATGTACAGGCTGATTTTATAACTCAATTGAGGCAAAAGAAAGATGCGCCCATTACTTTCTTTTCTGTAAGATATAAACTTAGGGGGTGGAAACCCTACTATATCCATGCTGAGTATAAGTCAGGAAAACCATATAATAAAGAGTTCGGAGTGAGCGATTATGGCATAGCGTTCCAATATTTAAAAAGACCGTCATGTTCTACCTGTAATTATAAGTATGGAAACAAGGAATTCGGAATCGTGTCGGATATGATAATCGGAGACTTTCATGCGGTTACCAGGGATATGCCCCATTATAACCTTATGGGGGTATCAGAAGCCTGTGTGATGACCGAACAGGGGGAAAAACTCGTTGCGATTCTGAAAGATACTTGCTTTGTAGAATCAATACCATTAGAAAAAGTATTGACGGGAAATAGAGCTTTGTATGAATCAATACCCGAAAGAAAAGAAAAACGACTTTTTGTTGCGACATACAAAGAAAAAGGGCTGCACAAAGCATGCAACCTTAAAGAGATTAAATATCCGATACTAAAGGCTTATTATTCTAAGAAGCTTAGGGCTGTTGTCAGAAATGTATTGAAATCACTTCATCTTAAGTAACACGATTCAATGGCAGAGAATAATCTTAGACAAAAAACTATAGCAAGTATGTCTTGGAATGCTATCCAGCGTTTTGGGACGATGCTATTGTCTTTTGTCAGCAATTTGGTTTTAGCGCGATTGCTATTACCTGAGGATTTTGGATGTATCGGAATGCTGACTATTTTTATAGCACTTTCCGAGGCATTTATTGATGGTGGTTTCGGGGCTGCTCTTATTCAAAAGCAAGACACAACACAAAAGGATTTTTCTACTATTTTCTATTGGAACCTTTTTGTGTCTTTCTTGTTCTTTATAATTATGATGGTTTCAGCACCTTTGATTGCTGATTTCTATCACATGCCTTCATTATGTAAGGTGTTAAGAGGAATGAGTTGTGTGCTTCTGATAAATGGGTTTCTGGTTATCCAGACAACTATATTGACTAAGAAGTTAGAGTTTAAATCACTTGCGAAGATTAATCTTATTGGAACTTTAGCTGGCGTCATTATCTCCATTATTGCTGCCTACCTTGGAATGGGTGTATGGAGTTTAGTCATAAAGACTCTCATAACTTCTATTGTCACGGGTATAATGTTGTGGACTATCAATTCTTGGAGACCAACACTTGAATTCAGTTGGACTTCGTTCAAGTCGTTGTTCAATTTTGGTGGTCTAATGCTACTTAGTAGTTTGTTGAATACTCTCTTTGAGAATATTCAAGGCTTAGTGATAGGCAGGGTATATACAGCAACAGATATGGGCTACTATTCTCAAGCAAAAAAAATTGATGAGATACCTTCAAGATCAGTTACTCAAATCGTTACTCAAGTGTCATTCCCTGTGTTTTCAAAAATCTCCAACGATTTGAAGATGCTAAAAAACGCAGTAAAGAAGAATGTTATTTGTACCAATTTTTTAATTTTTCCTCTCCAATCATTATTGATACTTCTTGCTGAACCAATAATAATATTCTTATTTACCGAAAAGTGGATTGAATCCGTACCATATTTTAGAATTCTCTGCGTTTATTCGATGTTTGTTGCTTTAAATGCATTAAATACAAACGTATTAAAGGCAGTAGGAAGAAGTGGATTGTATTTTTGGATTCAATTAATAAAAAAGGTATTAGGCATTTCGCTTCTACTAGTTGGTTTAAACTTTGGTGTAATCGGTGTTACATGGTCAGTTTCAATATCGGGCATGCTCTGGTGGGTAATTAGTGCTGTGGTTAATAAAAAAGTTGTTGATTATGGTTTATGGGAGCAGTTTTTGGATATTCTCCCTTCGCTCGTTATTTCTTTGTTGAGTGCAATGGCGGTTTTTGCTATAACTTTACTTGGGATTGCTCCAATTCTGGAAATATTGCTTGCCGTAATAGCTTATGTCATTGTATATCTAATTCTTTCAAGACTATTTAATAAAATGCCATTCTCAACATATTTAGAAATATTAAAGGAATGGACGTTGAAATATAAAACAACCAGACAATAAACAGAGGAGACATGAGAAATCGTAGTTGGGAAAAGGGGGTGTTGTTTTTATTATTAGCACTATCAGTTTGTTTATACTTGTTTGCTCCGAATGAGTATTCTTTGCCTTATTGTATTTATTGCTTTGCGATATACATTGTATCTGCCATAATTCTTTTATCGAATAACATAAAATCATATAGGTCGGCCTTTTTGTTTGAAGTTCTATTCTCTTTTTCCTACCTGTTTGTCAATTATGCTTATCCAGTTTTTATATATAGTATAGATCCATACTTTAGCCTATTTGCAAGAGGTTTTAATGAACGCGTAATGACTAAATGTACAGCCCTTGCTTCGATTGGTTTTGTGTCTTATTGTATAGGTCAATTCAAGGAAGGTAAGTTTTCAAATACAAAGACTTTAGGCAATAGATATTGGATGAGCCCCGTTGGCATTATAGATGTTACAATACTTACCATCCTCTTGATACTCTTCTTAATACCTAATTTAACAGCACTTAGAAGTGGTTACACTATGGAGGGAGCCGGAGGAGGTTTTTTCTTCATTTTTGCCCTTTTTTACATTTATAAATATTTCGCTTGTAGTATTGGAAAAACGAAAGCTTTTGTCAAGTTCATGTTATGGGGACTCATTGGTCTTTACATCGTTCTGAACTTTCTTCTTGGCAATAGAGGAGAACCGCTATATCTTTGTGTCGCTATACTTTACTGTTATCATGTATATGTACACAAGGTTTCTCTCGCTAAGTTTTCCCTTTTAGCTGTTATTGGTCTATTCGTCTTTTATTTTGTCGGAGTTACGCGTGTTTCTTCGTCACAACAGGGCATACAATCACGTAGCGAAAGGATTAACGACTGGGAAGCTGAAGATAATGTGTTGAGATATGCAAACGAGCTAATAATAAATAACAGGTCGCTGTTTGTGCTAGTTGATTATGCGGATGAAAAGGGACACAGCTTCGGAAAAACGTGGAGTGCAAACTTCTTTTCTATGGTTCCATATGGGCAGTCTTTTGCATTAAATGTTTTGGGAATACCGAAGAAAGATTTTTCGTCAACTCATTTAACAACATACATAGAGTTTGGTGAGGGTGATCCTGATGCATTTGGTCTTGGTACCAACTTGATAGGTGATATCTATCTTTGTTTTGGGATGATTGGAGTTCTGATTCTAATGTTTCTGTTCGGTAAAACCATAAGAATAGTCTATGAAAAGAGTAGAAATAGGTATTCTTATTATCAGATGTTATACATTATTTTTATTGTATTATCTGTATATTATACAAGAGCTTCATTATTTTCTCCGATGCAAATGATCGCTTGGACTTATGCCCTATCATATTTATCAAGAATAAAGAAATGAAACCTACAGCTTGCATAGTCGCAGACGGCTATCCTTATAACGGAAATTCAGAGTTCGCATTCGTAAAAGAGCTGGTTGATGAACTGGCTCGTCAAGGTGTTGAAATCTCAGTCATATCCCCCCAAAGTCTCCTCGGAATCTGGTTTCGGGGAAACAAGAGAGTGCCTTTGACGTATCAATATGATATTAAGGGTCAAACAGTAATGGTTTACCGGCCTTATTCCCTGTCTTTCGGGGGGCGTTTTGCAAAGTTACAGTATAAACTCAACTCTGTTGTAATCTGCAGACTGATACGCAAACAGCATCTGCGTTTTGATGCCTACTATGGCCATTTCTGGCATAGCGGCTATCAGCTGTATCCTATTGCCAAGAAGCAAAATGTTCCTTTGTTTGTTGCCAGCGGAGAGTCGCACATATTCCTCGCAGACACTTACAAGGCTACAGAGATTAAGTCTTTCTTGGATTATGTGAAAACTGTTATCTGCGTATCCAGCAAAAACAAAGACGAAAGCATAAAACTTGGCTTGACCAGTGAGGATAAAAGTGTTGTTCTGCCCAATGGATATAGCGAGAGTACGTTCTATCCAGTAAATAAAGAAGCTTGCCGTAAGAAGTTCGGTTTCCCTCAGAATCTATTCCTTGTGGCTTTCCTCGGAGCGTTTATAGAAAGAAAGGGCGCAGACAGAGTTTCTTCTGCCATAAAACTCTTAGGTGACGAGACTATAAAGGGCATTTTTATAGGAAAGGCCCAGGAAGGGAATACGCCACATGAGCCAGCGCTTGAGACAGCCATCCATACAGGATATGTGCCGCACGAAGACCTTAGGGATTTGTTGTGTTGTGCAGACGCATTTGTACTGCCCACCTACCAAGAAGGGTGTTGCAATGCTATCATTGAGGCGATAGCTTGTGGACTGCCTATCATCTCGTCTGACAGACCATTTAATTATGACATTCTGGATGATACCAATGCCATCATGGTTAATCCCGAAAGTGTAGAAGAAATAGCCGCTGCCATCAAACGACTGAAGGCTGATGTTGCACTGAGAGGACGACTTGCGGAAGGCTCAAAGAACCGTGCGAAAAATCTGTCTATAGCAGGTCGTGCGCAGAAGATCAAGGATATATTGTTCAAATGAGAAAATAACCAAGAGTAATGAAGATAATTCTATTTCGTTCAAACAACATTTTTGACTCGCGAGTTAATAAGTACCACAACTATTATGAGCGGGCGGGTCTTGACTATACCATAGTAGGCTGGGATCGTGCCGGTGCAGGATGGGAGAAGGAGAAATATGACTTCTACCGCTACAAAGCCGGTGTAGATGTTGGTGGACTTGGCGGTATGCGGAATCATTTCAAGTGGATGATGTTCGTGTACAAGTACCTGAAGCAGCATCGTGATGTGACATCCATTCACGCTTGCGACCTGAATGTGGCATTTCCGGCTGCATTATTCAAGGCATTGCATAAGAAAGATGTCACTCTGATATTTGATGCCTGCGACTGGTTCAGTTCCAATTATGCCAATAACAAATTCCTGAAAGGGCTATTTGGTTTCATGGAGAAGTTTGCCTACAAACGTTCAGACAAACTAATCATCTGTGAACCGGAGCGTGAGAAACAGATTCAATTCAAGTTGCGCGAGAAGCCATTGGTGATGCCCAATATCCCGGATATATCTACAGATATGATAACTCCGATTCAAGAGAAGTATGTGTTCCAGAATGATAATCCTACACTGGCATACCTTGGAGGCTTCAGTGATGACAGATTCTTATTGGAGATGTTGACACTGGCAGAGACAGAGCCGTTTAACTTGCTTATTGCCGGTTACGGGAACAAGGATGTCATCGCCAAGTGCGAATCGTTGAAAGGCAGGGAGAATGTGAGGTACTTTGGAAGGATTCCAATGGAAGAAGGCCTTAATATGGAAAATGCTGCTGATATTATCTATGCTATGTATTGCAAGGTGAATCAAAACAACATTTTTGCAGCACCGAATAAGTTTTATGAGGCTCTTTTGTTAGGTAAACCGCTTATCACAACCAAAGGAACAATAGTGGAACCCAAGGTGGTAAACAACGGTATTGGTTGGGCTGTCGAAGAGGATATAGAAGAGCTGAGACACTTGCTTAGAAGTCTTAAGAAAGAAGATATTAAGGAAAAAGGAAAGAAGTCGACTGAACTTTGGGAAAAGAAGTTCAAAAACTATTTGACGGATTTCTTTGATAATACATACGCAAAAATCATAAAGTAAAGATATAGACTATGTCAATTTTTAAAGGTAAGACCCTCCTGATTACGGGAGGAACAGGCAGCTTTGGTAACATGGTACTGAAGCGTTTTTTAGACAGTGATATTAAGGAGATTCGAATCTTCAGTCGTGATGAAAAGAAGCAGGATGACATGCGTCATCATCTGCAGGAGCGTTATCCGGAACAGGCCGCAAAGGTGAAGTTCTATATTGGTGACGTGCGTAACCGCCAAAGCATTGACATCGCTATGCGTGGTGGTGTGGACTACATCTTCTCTGCTGCGGCACTGAAGCAGGTGCCCAGTTGTGAGTTCTTCCCGATGCAGGCGGTTGAAACGAACATCATTGGTACTAACAATGTGCTTGAGTCTGCTATTGCTCATGGTGTGAAGAACATCGTAGTACTTTCTACCGATAAGGCAGCTTATCCCGTGAATGCAATGGGTATCAGCAAGGCAATGATGGAGAAGGTAGCAGTAGCGAAGGCACGCCAGTTAGGAGATAATGCACAGACAACCATCTGCTGCACACGCTACGGTAATGTGATGGCCAGTCGTGGCAGTGTGATTCCCCTTTGGGTAGATCAGATGGAACAGGGCAAGCCCATCACCATTACTGACCCGAATATGAGTCGTTTTATGATGACGCTGAATGATGCCGTGGATTTGGTGATATATGCGTTTGAACATGGTCATAATGGTGACTTGTTTGTGCAGAAGGCTCCGGCAGCTACGCTTGATGTATTGGCAGAGGCATTGAAACAGACTTACGCTAAGATTGACCCGAAGTATGGTAAGACGGAAGTGAAGGTGATTGGTACACGTCACGGAGAGAAGTTGTATGAAACGCTGGTGACGCGTGAGGAAATGGCAAGGGCTATTGATATGGGTAACTACTATCGTATTCCTTGCGATGCCCGTGACCTGAACTATGACAAGGTGGAAGGTGGTAATCCTGAGATTGACAAAATGGAGGAATATCACAGCCACAACACAAAGCGTCTTTCTGTTGAAGAGATGAAAGAGTTGCTTCTGAAACTCACATTCATCCGTGAGGATCTTGGTCTACAGCCCCGCGTTCATGCAAAAGAAATCAGGAGCGAGTAACGCTCGGTTAATAAAAATAAAAGGTAGAAGTTAAGATATGAAATTCTTTATTTGTGGCTGCAATGGTATGGCCGGTCATACCATCAGTTTATATTTGCTGGAACAGGGACACGAAGTGTATGGTTTTGACTTGCGAGAGCCAAAACTCATAAAAGGTTTTGCCGGCAACGCCTTTGATACAGAAACTATAGCAAAGGCAATCAAAGAGGGAAACTACGATACTGTAATCAACTGCATTGGCGTGCTGAATCAGTTTGCAGAGAACAATCACGCACTGGCTGCTTTTCTGAACAGTTATTTCCCGCACTTCTTGGCAAAAACAACAGAGGGTACTGATACACAGGTTATCCACATGACTACCGATTGTGTATTCTCTGGCAAGAAAGGCAGTTACACGGAGCACGACCTGCGTGATGGTGAGACTTTTTATGACCGCAGTAAAGCACTTGGTGAACTGGATGATGAGAAGAACCTTTCTTTGCGCAACTCCATCGTAGGTGCTGACATCAATCCCAAAGGAATAGGATTGCTGAACTGGTTTATGAACAACACTCTTGGTGATCATCCCGTGGTGAATGGCTATACCAAGGCCATGTGGACAGGACAGTGTACATACCAGTTGGCAAAGACCATGGAAGCTGCTGCCAAGGAACGTGCTCACGGGCTGGTGAATGCTGTACCTGATACGGACATCTCAAAGTATGAACTACTGAAGCTGTTCAATAAATATCTCCGTGGTGGTCGTGTGCAAATTAACCCAGTAGAGGGGGTGAATGCAGACAAGAGCCTGAAGCGTACCAATTGGGACTTCAACTACCGCATTCCCGATTATGAGCAGATGGTAGCTGAAATGGCAGAGTGGATTTATAATCATAAGGAGTTGTATCCCCACTATAACCTATAGAAATGAGTAATCTGAAAGGAAAGCGAGTGCTGATGATTTCACCATACGGCACATGCCTACACTATACTCTGGCTATGAAAAAAGAGTTAGAGGATAGAGGGGCAGAGGTGCATTTATATGATGAGCGGCCTTCACAAAAAGCGGCCGCTAAAATCTATCTTTATTTTTTTCGTAGTATTGCACCTCAGTACTTCAAACAGTATGTAGATAAAATTATTGCAGAGAATGAATCTTGGCAGCCGGATGTAGTTTATATCGTAAGAGGTCAAGCATTTGATGAGAAGGTCCTTGGATATATGCGTGAGCATTTCTCGAAAGCCAAGTTCATCTTTTATCAGTGGGATCCCCTGTGTGGGAAGAAGATTCCCGAGGTGCTAAAGATGTATGACTACAATTATTCCTTTGACACCGACGATGTGAAAAATAATCCTGAATTTAAGTTCCGGCCATCTATCTTTTTGAAAGAGTACGTTGAGATAGCAGAAAAAAAGGATTTCAAGTATGATGTATGCTTTGTGGGAACCATCTACAACAACAGATGGGGAGTAATAAAGAGATTCCAGGATTATTTTGATGCCAAGGGGATTAAGTCTTTTTTCTATCTCTATATGGCTAGTTGGACACTCTATCTTTGGGATTTTATTAGGAAAGGAACATTTGTGAGCCCTAAGAAGATGCAGTTCAAGCCTATGTCCTATTTAGAGAATGTTGAGATGGTGAAAAAGAGCAAATGTGTGCTGGACTTTGTTTATTCCAAACAAACCGGTCTTTCTATGAGAGCATTTGAGTCAATGGCTGCTCACAGAAAGTATATTACTAATAATGCAGAGGTTAAGAACTATGATTTTTATAATCCGGCAAATATATTGGTGGTAGATGCTCTGAATCCACACATTCCAAAAGAGTTTATAGAGAGACCGTTTGAACCAGTTGATGACAAGGTGATGTACAAATATTCAATACGGGGGTTTATTGACGAGATTTTTGAAAATATATACTGATATGCAATCATTTCGAACTTCTTCTATTTTCAAGTTCACAAGCGACTTCGAGTTGCTGAAGCGAATAATCCGTGATGGTATCATACCTAACTACTGTGAAGAGGATTTGTCGTTTGGGACCCCTCAAACAGAGTTCTGTCTCGGGATACCCATGTCAAGCTTCTGCGATATTCCTATGACGCTACTTGACGAACATAATAAGCGATACGGCAACTATGGAATAGCGTTGTCGAAGGATTGGGGAATAGAGAATGGCATACAGCCAGTGATGTACATTGCTAACGAATCGGTGTTAAAATCGGTTTATTATCATTACTACAACGAAAAGAAAGTTCGAGACTGGTATCAGCGTAAGGATGTACAGCAGTCACTGAATCAAGATACTATCGTAAAGGGCTTTCCCCTGGAAGACTTTGCAAAGATAAAGAGTGCAGAGATTGGTCATGCATACAACACTCATATTATTGGTTATCTGAAAAAATATAAGAGTCCGTATAAAGGTGATATAATTAATAATTATGAGGAGAATGAATGGCGTTATATCGTGCCAGAACAGGATGAAACAAAATGGTTTTGGACTCGTCAAGAGTATATGGCTTGGAGAAATCCACTTGGTAAAGATATATCTAAGGTCAAAAAGCCTTCTCCGTCTAAAGCAATAAAAGCGTATACACTTAAGTTCACTGAAAATGATGTTAAGTATATTCTTGTTAAGGACGAAGAATTCAAAGGGCGTATAATTGAGTTTATAAACAAACTTACAACAATTGGGGGCAATCCCATCACTATGGGCAAATCTACTTATAGTGTAAACAGCCTTTTAACAAAGATTGTAACTTTGGAACAAGTTCAGAAAGATTTTTAAAATATGTATAGGCTTTTTTTAAAAAGATTCATAGATACTTTGCTTGCAATAGGGGGGCTTGTCGTGTTCTGTATCCCTATGGCAATCATTGCTGTTTGGATAAAGGTGGACAGTAAAGGGCCTGCCTTGTTTAAACAAGTTAGGTTAGGTAAGCGTATGAAGCCCTTCACAGTCTTTAAGTTCCGTACCATGTGCGACCATGCATATGAGATGGGGGGCATTGCAAAGAGTTCAACTGATTCTCGCATTACGAAAGTGGGTGCATTCCTTCGCAGAACCAGTCTGGACGAACTGCCACAGATGTTTAACATCATCAATGGCACAATGGCCATCATTGGCCCTCGCCCTATCCTGGATTGGGAGTTTGAACCCTATAAAGAGAACAAAGAGTATTGCAAGCGATATGACGTGAAGGCTGGTATGTTCTGTACTGTAGATATTAACTATAGAGCATCCGCAGATAGAGATCTCCAGTTCAAGATGGATGCAGAATATGCAGACAATGTTTCTTTCCCATTAGATGTTAAGACTTTCTTTTCTATTATAAAGACAGTGGTGAAGGGGGATAATGTATACGTAGAAGACAATAAATCAGATAACAATGAATAATAGTTATAACGGACATCTGTGTATAGTGTTCGCCTTGGAGCACTATAACCCTTTGAATATGATTCGCGCCTTTGGCGAGAATGGAATTAACCCTGTGTATATATCCGTGAAGCGCCGGTATGAGGTGGCTACACGTAGTAAGTATATCTCCAAGCTCCACCGCGTCGATTCGGTGGAGGATGGCTATGTGTTGCTGATGAAGGAGTATGGGAACCTTGCGGCAGAGACCGGCAAGAAACCGTACATTGTATTCTCTGATGATAAGTCGGTAGGCTACTTTGACTTGCATTATGATGAGTGGAAGGATAAATTCATTACCTACAATGCTGGCCGTAACGGACGCATCAATGAGTTTATGGATAAGTACCAGATTCAGCAGCTGGCCAAGAAGCATGGATTCAACGTGCTGGATAGCTATGTAATTGGTAAGAATGACCCGCTGCCTGAAAACTTGTGGTATCCTATCATTACCAAAGACATTTCTCCTAACTCTGGTAGCTGGAAGTTTGATGTGTATATCTGCCAGAATGAGCAGGAGCTCAAAGAGGCTATCCAGAAGATAGAGAGTCCGCTGATTATGATTCAGCATTTTGTGGATAAGCAGAATGAGATGGCTCTGGAGGGTTATACCATCAATCACGGTAAGGAGATGCAGATTATTACCCAGATGAAGTGGAAGTACCTCATCCAGGGTTACTACAGTCCTTACCATGATGTATGCATGTTCACGGACAAGGAGATGGAGAAGAAACTACAGGCTATGTTTGAGGATATTGGATTTGAAGGTGTGTTTGAGGTTGAGTTCCTGATTGACAAAGATGGTACGTTCTACTTTATGGAAACCAACTTCAGGGCTTCTGCCTGGAATCCCACCTGTAAGTTTGCCGGTATGCCCTTGGACTACCTTTGGGTAAAGGGTATGGAGAACGGCTATATTGATCCTGCTGACCGCAAGGAGTTTGAACCGTTTACATCCATGAGTGAGGTGATTGATTATGGTAAACGCGTAGAAGGCGGTATGGTGAGCATTGCTGAATGGCTTCGAGACTTCAAGGATGCCAAGTGCGTCTATATATATGATAAAGAAGACCGTGGTCCTTGGGATGCGGTAATTGAAAACTGGGATAGCTTTAAGTAGTATGGAGAAACTATTATTTACAGGAGGAACAGGTTTCCTTGGGGCAAATGTAAAACCACTGCTTGACAAGCAATATGAGGTTACTACCATTGGCATTACTGATAGGGATGAGATAAAGGCAAACTTTGTAACGGATGTGCCTGAACTTCCTTGTAAGTATGATGTGGTTCTTCACGCTGCTGGAAAGGCACACGTCTATCCCAAGACAGAGGCTGAGAAACAGGCATTTTATGATGTAAACTATACAGGTACAATTCATCTCTGTGAGGCTCTTGAAAAAGTAGGAGTGCCCAAAGCTTTGGTTTTTATCTCTACCATGAATGTGTATGGGGATAAGCCAGGCAATATGGATACCGAAGATTCTAGACCATTGGTAGGCGATTCTCCTTATTCAGACAGTAAGATTAAAGCAGAAGAGTATCTTTCTAAATGGTGTAAGGAGCAAGGTGTCAAATTAGGTATTCTAAGACCTGCCTTGTTGGCTGGCCCTAATGCTCCGGGTAATCTTGGAGCTATGGTTAATGGTATCAAGACTGGAAAATATCTGAGCATTGCAGGTGGTAAGGCTCGGAAAAGTATCTTGATGGCAGAAGATATTGCTCATCTTGTTCCGCTGATTGCTGAAAAGGGTGGTGTATATAATGTTTGTGATGATTTTAATCCCTCTTTTGGTGAACTGGAAGCTAGTATCGCTAAGCAGTTGGGTAAACGAAAGCCAATCTCTATTCCTTATTGGATGGCAAAATGTTTGGCTTTAATAGGAGATGTGTTTAGTTCCTTCCCGATTAATTCATCCAGGCTTGAAAAGATTGTTACGTCAGATACATGGAGTAACGAAAAAGCTAAACGCGAATTGGGTTGGAAGCCAATGAGTGTATTAGAGAACTATAAGATTTAATATAGTGCGTGCGTAGAGACCAGGAGAAAGACACTATAAATGAATTTTGATAGTAAACAACAGGCATTTTTCGCCTTAGTGGAGGCCGGTCTTTGGGAGAAAGATGTCCGGCTTTCGACTTTTCATAAGATAGATTTCCAAGAAGTAAATCGTTTGGCAGAAGAACAGGCGGTTATAGGGCTTGTGGCAGCAGGGATGGAACACGTAACAGACGTGAAAGTCCCCAAAGAAGATATATTACAGTTTGTTGGCCAGGCTTTGCAACTGGAACAGCGGAATAAGGCAATGAACCATTTCCTTGCAGGCATTATTGATAAGTTGCGAAAGGAAGGAGTTTATACGGTTTTGTTGAAAGGTCAAGGAATAGCTCAGTGTTATGAAAGACCGCTATGGAGAACTTGTGGGGATGTGGATTTGTTTCTAAGTAATGATAATTACAAGAATGCTGTTAACGTGCTGACTCAACTGGCTAATGAGGTTGAAGATGAGAACATATATACTAAGCATATTGGTTTTAAGATAGATAAATGGGAGGTTGAACTTCACGGTAGTTTACGGAGTGAGCTGTGGAAACGGCTTGACAACATGGTGGATGGAGTTCAAGAGGATATCTTTTATGGAGGTGCTGTTAGGTCTTGGCAAAATGACAAGACTCAAACTTTTTTGCCAAGGGCGGATGAGGATGTAGTTTATGTGTTTGCACATATACTCCAGCACTTATTTAAAGGTGGAATAGGCCTGAGGCAGATTTGTGACTGGTGCAGGCTGCTCTATACTTATAGGGATTCTTTAAATTACGGATTACTGGAGTCACGCATTCGAAAAGGCGGAATTAGAACAGAGTGGAAAGTGTTTGCAACTTTGGCAGTAGATTATCTTGGAATGCCTGGCGGATATATGCCATTGTATGACGGCTCCAATAAGTGGCGGAAAAAGGCTGACAAATTATTAGCCTTTGTACTCGAAACTGGCAACTTTGGTCATAACAGGGATATGAGTTATAGAAATGAAGAATCTGCCATCTCACGCAAATGGAAAACCTTCTATCACATAACATCAGATACCTTTAAACAATTCGCGATATTCCCGATGGACTCTATCAGAGTTTGGTGGCGGATGATGGTGATAGGACTCTTATCGCTTGTCCGGAAATGATGTATAGAGGATTATCAGAATAGAGACCTAATGGTTGAAGAAGTTGTTACATATGTTACATAATGGTTTTGTAATGAAACGATATGGCTAACGAACTACAAATTTCTCAACGTGGAGTTGAGATGCCAGCATCACCTATCCGAAAACTGGCCCCTTTTGCATATGCAGCGGAAGATAGAGGCGTTAAGATATACAGGCTGAACATTGGTCAGCCTGATTTGCCCACGCCACAAAAGGCACTGGATGTACTGAAGCATATTGATCGCAAGACGCTGGAGTATAGTCCTTCGCAGGGATATCGCTCATTACGTAAAGCTTTGGTGAACTACTATGACCGCTATCAGATAAAACTGTATGCGGATGAGATTATCATCACTTGTGGTGGTAGCGAGGCAGTTTTGTTTGCCTTTATGAGTTGCCTGAATCCGGGTGATGAGATTATTGTACCTGAGCCGGCTTATGCCAACTATATGTCGTTTGCCGTTTCTGCGGGAGCTGTTATTAAGACGGTAGCGACTACCATTGAAGAGGGCTTTTGCTTGCCTAAAGTAGAGCAATTCGAAGAGTTGATTAACGAGCGGACAAAGGCTATTCTGATTTGTAACCCCAATAATCCGACGGGCTATCTCTATACGCAAAAGGAGATGAACCAGATACGAGATTTGGTGAAGAAGTATAATCTTTACCTGTTCTCCGATGAGGTTTACCGTGAATTTATCTATACGGGTTCTCCATATATTTCTGCCATGCATCTGGAGGGTATTGAACAGAATGTGGTGCTGATAGATTCTGTGTCTAAACGTTATTCTGAATGTGGTATTAGGATTGGCGCTTTGATTACCAAGAATGAGCAGGTACGTAAGACTGTGATGAAGTTCTGCCAAGCAAGGCTTTCTCCTCCTTTGATTGGCCAAATGATTGCAGAAGCTTCCATTGAAGGAACAGAGCAGTATTCACGTGAGATGTATGATGAGTATGTGGAGCGTAGAAAGTGCTTGATAGATGGCGTGAACAGAATTCCTGGGTGCTATACGCCTGTACCTATGGGCGCATTCTATACGGTTGCTCAGCTGCCAGTAGAAGATACAGAAAAGTTCTGTGCTTGGTGTTTGAGCGAATTCTGTTGGAAGGATGAGAAGACGCCTTCTGACAAAATTGGGGAGACCATAATGATGGCACCTGCCGCCGGTTTCTATTCCACTCCCGGAATGGGAATGAATCAAGTGCGCTTAGCGTATGTGCTGAATAAGAAAGATATTCAAAGGGCTTTGTTTTTGTTGGAAAAGGCTCTGGAACAGTATAAGGCGGTAGAAAAGTGACGGTTGAAGAGTTAAGTTCATATACGCCTCAAGACTTGGCAGACCTTGATGCTCTGATGCATGAGTTATCTGCTACAAGTTTCTGTAACGAGGAGCTTTTGAACAATGCCTTGAATGATGCCAATGTTCACGTGTATGTGATTAGGGATAAAGGGCACATAGTGGCTACCGGCACGCTTTGCATCAAACATACGCTGGAGTTTACCATTGCTGATATTGAATCTGTGGTTGTCAGCTCAAAGTGCCGTGGCCGTGGATACGGAAAGGAGTTGATGACGGCTATGATTAAGGCGGCTATGAAGATGAATGTGCATCATATACAGTTGACTTCCAATCCCGCGCGGGTGGCAGCAAACCGGCTGTATCAGGACTTGGGGCTTGAGCGGTATGAGACGAATTGTTATAAGAGGATTCTTACAGTCTAATAATAGATAATAATCAAAAATATGAAATACTTAATCGTAGTAGCGCACCCAGATGATGAGGTGCTGGGTGCAGGAGCATCGATATGGAAATGGGCTCACAACGGTGGCCAAGTGGATGTGTGCATCATGTGCACGGAGGCGAAGGCGCGTGCGTTCCGTCCGGATGACAAGGAACTGGATGATGATACGCATGCGGCATTGAAATATATCGGCGTGAACAAGGAGTATGAAGGGACGTTCCCGAACATCGAGATGAACACGGTGCCGCACCTGCAGCTGGTGCAGTTCATCGAGGGTGCCATCAAGGAGAGTGAGCCGGACATTATCATCACGCATCATCCTGCAGATACGAACAACGACCATCTGCAGACATCGATGGCGTGCCAGGAGGCGGTACGTCTGTTCCAGCGCAGGCCGGAGGTGAAACGTGTGAAGGAGTTCTGGTATATGGAAGTACCTTCATGTTCGGAGTGGAAGATTAACAATGCCATGCAGACGTTTAACCCAAACAACTATGTAGAAGTTGGTAAGGAAGGTGTTGATGCCAAGATAAAGGCTTTGGGCATGTATCGTGGCGTAATGCGACCTTATCCGCATCCGCGTTCTGCAGAGTATATCAGCGGCCTTGCTGCTGTCCGTGGCAGCCAGTGGGGAGTGAACTATGCGGAAGCATTTGAGGTCGTGTTGAGAGCATACTAATGAAGTTGACAGTTATGAAGATTACGCAAGCAATACTTGATAATCTGACAGAACAGGCGAAGGCGAGTCCTCGGTTGAGAATGAATCTGGATTTGCGGAACTCTGCTGAAGACCAGAGCCAGCGAATGCTTAATGCGATAGAGCCAGGCTCGCCATTGCCTATTCATAGACACCAGAAGAGTTCGGAGACTGTGGTGTGCTTAAGAGGTAGATTGGTGGAGGAGTATTATGATGAATTAGAGCGCATCTGCACCGAGCGGATTGAACTATCGCCAAATGGGCCTGTTGTGGCTCTTAATATACCTGCAGGTCAATGGCACACTGTTCAGGCTTTAGAATCTGGAACGGTGATTCTGGAAATGAAGAATGGACAGTATGAACCATTGTTTGACGTGGACATACTGAAATAAGATGGATGAGAATATTCTGAATCATAGATTGCGAGAGTTTATAGAGAATGAAACTCGTTCATGTTCTATGGATTATGGCTGCATAACACCGGAATACGTCTATCGGATGCTTGGAGGTCAATATTCTATAGATGAAATTCAAGATGCGTTAAGCTTATGTCTAAAAGAATATTATGAGCGTTAAAGACTTTCTTAAAGGTGTATGGCAGTTTTGTTCATACCTCTTTTGGCCGCAATGGGGAAAACATAAAGAGTAAATCAATGGAAAAGTATCAATATCATATTTTTAGCCCGTATAGGGTTTGCCCATTGGGGGCACACGTTGACCACCAGCATGGCTTGGTGACGGGATTTGCCATAAATAAAGGTGTTGATTTGTGTTTCAATGTAAGAGAAGACAGTACTGTTAAGTTGTCATCAAAGACATTTGAGGGTGATGTGGAGTTCCATGTTAATACACCATCGCAAGTAAAGGAAAAACATTGGGGAGATTATGCCCGTGGTGCAAAATATGCCCTTCGTAAGCGATTTGAGTTGAGTCATGGTATAGAGGGAGTCATTCAAGGCTCGCTGCCTGTAGGTGGTTTGTCTTCATCAGCTGCTGTACTGATTGCATATGTGATGGCGTTTGCAAAGGCGAATGATATAACGTTGCAGCCTTTTGAGGTGGTGAAGATTGCATCGGAGGCTGAACGAGAGTATATTGGGCTGAATAACGGCTTGCTTGACCAGGCATGTATTGCCTTGGGTAAGAAAGATGGATTGTTGTTCCTCGACTGTGATTCGAATGATTGGCGTATTATTAAGCGAAATCCCGATATGCCAGAGTTTGAGATTGGTATCTTCTTCTCTGGACTGACACGTTCGCTGGTGAACTCAGACTATAATCTTCGTGTGTATGAATGTAAGACTGCAGCATGGAATATGCTTGCTTATACTGATCAGCCGCTAAAGACATTTGATAAGACTTTCCTTCGCGATATTCCCAAGGCAACATTTGAAAAGACGAAGATTGCTATGCCTGCAAGGTTCGCTCGTCGTGCAGACCATTTTTATAGTGAGTACCGCCGTGTGCGTCAGGGAGTGACAGCATGGGAAACGGGCAATATGAAGCTGTTCGGTAAGTTGTCGTTTGATTCGTGTGAGAGCAGTATCCACAACTATGAGTGTGGCTCGCCTGAACTCATAGCAATCTATGAGATTATGCGTCAGTTGCCAGGCGTGTATGGTGGTCGTTTCTCTGGTGCAGGCTTCAAGGGTGCTTGCATCGCGCTTGTTGATCCTGCATATAAGGATGAGATTCAGAAGGTACTCACAGAGAAATATCTGGAGCAGTTCCCAGAATATGAAAAGTCATTCCAAGTGTTCTGGGTAAAGCCAGATGACGGGGCAAGATTTGTTGAAGATTGACAGTTAGTTATGAAGAATATAGTTATTGCAGCAGGATATGCCACGAGGCTCGGGGAATTGACAAAGAACTTCCCTAAGCCATTATTAAAGATAGGTGAGAATACTATCTTGGGAAGGATGTTGGATGATATCGACAGGATTCCTGAGATAGATGAGCATATTATTATTACCAATCATAAGTTTGCTGGCATCTTTGAGGACTGGAAGAAAGATTTGAACTATAGCAAGCCAATAACCATTGTGGATGATGGCACAGAGACGAACGAGACTCGTCTGGGTGCAGTCTGCGATTTGCTGTTTGCGATGGATAAGCTGGCTATCGATGATGATATGTTGGTGGTGGCTGCGGATAATCTGCTGTTCTTCTCGTTCCAGGAGTTTGTGGACTTTGCACGTGCCAAAGGGACATCGTGTATCATGTGCCATGAACAGCCTTCGATAGAGAAGCTGCAAAGGACAGGTGTCGTGGAGTTGGATGATAATAACAAGGTGCTGGGCATGGAAGAGAAACCACAGGTGCCCAAGAGTCATTGGGCTGTACCACCATTCTATGTCTATCTGAAGAAAGACCTGGACTTGGTACGGCATTCTGTAAAGAATGGTTGTGGCAAGGATGCTCCAGGCAATCTTGCTCACTATATGGTGGAGCATACCACCATGCATGCCTGGACCATGAGTGCAGGACGATTCGATATAGGTAGCCTCGATACTTACTACGAGGCCGTTGAGAAATATGGTAAGTAACGAACACGAATTACTCGAATAAAATTTATTATATGATGAAAATTGCAGTGGCAGGAACAGGTTATGTTGGCATGAGTATAGCAACACTGCTTGCTCAGCATAATCACGTAACAGCTGTTGACGTGATTCCTGAGAAGGTGGAGAAAATCAACAAAAAGATCTCGCCTATTCAGGATGAGTATATTGAGAAGTATTTGAAAGAGAAGGAGCTTGACTTGACGGCGACGCTGGATGGTAAGGCTGCTTACAAGGATGCGGACTTTGTGGTGATTGCGGCTCCGACGAATTATGACCCGCAGAAGAATTTCTTCGATACGCATCATATCGAGGATGTGATTGACCTCGTGCTGAGCGTGAATCCGGATGCGGTGATGGTGATCAAGAGTACTATCCCCGTGGGGTATTGCCGTTCGCTGTATGTGAAGTATGCGCTGAAGTTCTTGACGGACCCGGCGTTGAAGGGAAAGAAGTTTAATTTGCTGTTCTCGCCGGAGTTCCTGCGTGAGAGCAAGGCGCTGTATGACAACCTGTATCCCTCTCGTATCATCGTGGGCTATCCTAAGATACTGCCTGCTGACAGGAACAGAAAATGGGATGAGGAGAATGCTGCTATTACTGCGATAGGTAATCCTGAGGCAGAAGAGAAGGCGAAGACGTTTGCCGGACTGCTACAGGAAGGTGCCATCAAAGAGAATATCGACACCTTGTTTATGGGTATGACTGAGGCAGAGGCCGTCAAACTGTTTGCCAATACCTATCTGGCTTTGCGCGTGAGCTATTTCAATGAGCTGGATACCTATGCAGAGGTGAAGGGCCTCGATAGTCAGGCTATCATTTCGGGTGTAGGTCTGGATCCTCGTATCGGTACACACTATAATAATCCTTCGTTTGGTTATGGTGGTTACTGTCTGCCTAAGGACACCAAGCAGTTATTGGCCAACTATGCGGATGTGCCTCAGAACATGATGACGGCTATCGTGGAGAGTAACCGCACTCGTAAGGACTTTATTGCTGACGAGGTGCTGCGCAAGGCGGGTTACTATACTGCCAACAGTGATTGGAATGAGAGCGCAGAGAAGGATGTGACCATTGGTGTATTCCGACTCACGATGAAATCTAATTCTGATAACTTTCGTCAGAGTGCCATCCAGGGTATAATGAAGCGTGTGAAGGCTAAGGGTGCCAATATTATTATCTACGAGCCAACGCTGAAGGATGGCGAAACGTTCTTCGGGTCTCGTGTTGTGAATAACTTGGAAGAGTTTAAGAAGCAGAGTGATGCCATTATTGCTAATCGTTACGACGAGGCTCTGGATGATGTGCAGGAGAAGGTCTATACAAGAGACATTTTTAAGAGAGATTAAAGAACACGAATTGCACGAATAATACGAATTTATGAAGACAATATTAGTTACAGGAAGTGCCGGATTTATTGGCTCGAACTTGGTACTACGCTTGTTTAAGGAAATGAGCGAAGGGACTATTGTTGGACTGGATAATCTGAATGATTATTATGATCCGACACTGAAAGATTATCGCCTCAGAAAGATTGAGAAGGCTAAGCCTGCGGGAATTAAATATGAGTTCGTCAAGGGTGACTTGGCTGACAAGGCGTTGATTGATGGCCTGTTTGAGAAGTACCACTTTGATGTGGTGGTGAATCTGGCTGCACAGGCAGGTGTACGTTATAGTATCACCAATCCTGATGCCTATATACAGAGCAACATGATAGGCTTCTACAATATATTGGAGGCGTGCAGACATTACCCTGTAGAGCATTTGGTATATGCTTCTTCAAGTTCTGTGTATGGTGGCAACAAGAAAGTGCCATTCAGTACTGATGACCGTGTGGATAATCCAGTGTCGTTGTATGCAGCTACAAAGAAGAGCAATGAGTTGTTTGCTCACTGTTATTCAAAGTTGTACGACATCCCAACAACAGGCCTGCGCTTCTTTACGGTGTATGGCCCTGCTGGTCGTCCTGACATGGCGTACTTCGGCTTCACCAACAAACTGCTGAAGGGTGAGACCATCCAGATATTCAACTACGGCAACTGCCGTCGTGACTTTACCTATGTCGATGACATTGTAGAGGGTGTGTATCGTGTGATGCAGAAGGCTCCAGAGCGCAAGAAGGGTGAAGATGGCCTGCCCATCCCTCCATATGCAGTATATAACATCGGTGGTGGCCAGCCAGAGAACCTGCTGGACTTCGTGAACATCCTGCAAGAAGAACTGGTACGTGCCGGTGTCCTTCCCGCAGACTTCGACTTCGAGGCACACAAACAACTTGTTCCCATGCAGCCCGGTGATGTACCAACCACCTATGCCGATGCCACCGCCCTTGAACGTGACTTCGGGTTTACACCAAAGATAACGTTGAGAGAGGGATTACGTAAATTCGCTGAGTGGTATAAGAGCTACTATCGTAGTGAGGGCTGATGCAGTAAAGTTGGTGGATTATGTTGTCCTAAACACAGATGGCACGGATCAATCGTTTTTTTTTCTGTAATATGGCAATTCTGTTCATATTTATTCGTACCCCAATGGGGCAAGAAGAATAGACAAGATTATGGAGATTGTTGATAAGGATATGGTTTCTATCGTTATGCTGAGTCATAACGGGGGAAAATATGTAGAAGAGTCGGTCAGGAGCGTGATGGTTCAAACCTATTCGAACTGGGAGTTGTTGTTTCTGGATGACAACTCACGGGATGATACAATCAGTGTGGTGTCTGCTTTGATGAATGAAGATAGGGCCATGGTGAGTGCTAAGGCTGATTCCGAGTCGACAAGTAAAAGGATAAGAGTAGCGAAGACACTGTACCAAATGGGCGAATCAACAAACATGAGCTCAACTTTGAAGAATGCCAAAGGTCGTTGGATTGCTTTCTTGAACGTGGGGAATGTTTGGGCTCCCGACAAGTTGGAGAAGCAGGTCGCTTTCATGAAGGAACATGGCTATGCGTTCAGCTATACCGGCTATGGACTGATGGACATGGAATCACAGGATCGCGGGGTCGTGGTGAGTGGAAAGGCGCATGTTACACATGGGGATATGCTGAAGTGCTGCTGGCCTGCGTACATGACCGTGATGTATGACCGGGAGAAGGTCGGTGAGATGAAGGTGCGAGCGCCGCAGAATAATGACTATGCACTGTGGCTGAATGTGAGCGACAGGCATGATTGCTATCTGCTGGATGAGAATCTGGCCACGATGCGGACGAAATGGGGCAGACTTGGGAGAATCCTGCTCACAAACAACATCAAGTGGCGCTATGATGCCTACCGCATTGACGAGGATCTCGGACGCGTCACCTCGCTGCTATACACCATCAGAAATGGCTGGTATGGCATCGTGAAATGGATGAGGTATGTGAAAAGGACGAAACAATACTACTGATAAGTACTGATATGGGAGCCTGATGTTATTGGTTATGAGACGCACGAGCTTTCTTGAGACCCTCTGGGAACAAGCGACCAAGGTCGAGCGGCTCGCTTCGCCTGTCGAAGAACTCCAATGACTCACGGCTCCCATATCAGTTTTAAGCCAATCCTGACAGTTTGGCAAATCCTGACAGGGGACAGGTACCTGTCAGATTTGGTACTGGGGCCAGGCTCCAGGGGGAAGTTTTTCAGCGCAAGGGACAGAGTTTGTGTAATCATCCGAAGTGGCATATTCCTGACAAGGGACAGGTACCTGTCAGAATTTGATTCTGGGCCTGATCCCAGTACTAAGTTTTGGGATAATATGAAAGTACAATTGATAAATAATGAGCTGCTGAAGGGGCTGCACGAAAAGGCGGTTTAGAATGAGCGGCGGAGGATACGAGTCAGCGATGCTGAATGCGATGGAGGTGGGCCTCACGTTTCGATCCACAGGCATGAGGATACTGATGAAACTGTGATTTGTATACAAGGAAAACTCGATATGATATTCTTTGCTGAACTACCCAATATGGATGCTGGCGGGCTGGGGAGAGAGTTTCAGGAGACATTCAGAACGGAACTTTGTCCTGCGAAGGGTAAGTATGGCGTGCAGATACCGAAAGGTGTGTGGCATACGATAGAAGTTTTTGAGGAAAGTGCGATTTTTGAGGCAAAGGATGGGAAGTATGTGCCGTGAAGAGAAAAACGTATCGTTGGGATGATGAAATACTCTGGCGGTACGTTTTTGCGATTATATCCTAACAGGTACCTGTCAGATTTGGTCCTGGGGTCAGGCCCCAGTCCTAAGTTTTTCAGCGCAAGGGACAGGGAGTCGAACATGGCTATCGGTGCTGTGGGCAAGAATGAACGTAGCAAGATTCATCATTATAAGGTGGAGGTAAGGACGGAACTTAGCAAGAAGGAAATTGTGAGCGTAACTGCCGTTGATGAGCAAGATGCTGAGGACTTGGTCCTTTCACTGGTTATGAAGGGTGGTCTTGGGCTGAAAGGCGGGATTTGCACCTATAATGTTGTGGTTAACGAGGAGTGACATGGCGAAGAGTAGAGAAGAACTGATGGAGGTGCGTAAGCAGATGCTCGCTCAGATGGAGCAGAAACTGCATGAATCGTGGTCATCAGAAGAAGATAGTCTGTTCTATTATCATCGTTCTGAGGATAGGATAGTCTTTTCACATGCTATGTTCTGGACAATGACTCAGCTACAATTCTTTAAGAGCAAGCTGAGAAAGGAGAAGTTTTTCCTGCTGTTGAGACAGTATGAAGAAGAGATGCTTGATGCCTTTCTACAGGAGGATGATTATTTTCCAGAACTTCTGCATTATTGCAATATCCAGTATGAGATGCTGCCCATCATACTGGGTGCTTCGCATTTAAAAGCGAATAAGGATGCCAGGAAGCTGGCGGCTATTGCTATGGTGGCTGCTGGATATTCTGGTGACATGGATGAGGAGTTGGCTAATGAATTAACTTCGTTGACTTCTGTTGCGACTCGACAAATTCTGAGTTAACTCACTTTGTGCTCACTGCTCCAGAAGTTGTCTGGATGATATGGACTTCCACTATAATAAGGTGAAGTGTAGGAAGATCGAGGGGATGATGCCACAGCTGATGAAGATGGTGGAGAGTGAGATGGAGGGGATGAGAAGATGATTGGCCCTACGGAAAACCGTAGGGAGCGGTGGGTGGAAACTCTCAGCGGAGGAACTGGTGGCTATAACGGCTAAGCAAAACGCAACCGCACACTTACAAAAGAGAAGAAGATGAATTATAATTCTCAAGATAAAAATATAAGACTAATAGGGGAAGGAGGAAATTCTCGTATCTATCTTTTAGAAAGAGAATATGCAGGAAGACCGTCAGCAGTGATAAAAGTACCAAAGGCTTTTGTCGATAGGAGTGTGGCTAAGGCTATGGAGAACTATGATCTGCTTAGGCAACATGGGATAAAGACTATGGCTTTTCTTGAGGAGTGTACATTTGACGGACAGAGGGCTTTAATAACCGAAAACCTTCACCATGTTGACTATTCGCATTTGGATGCAAATGCACATTTGCAGTCAGAGGCTGACAAGATTTTAAGGCGGATAGATAAAGACCATTTAACCCGCAATAACGAGAAAGAAGCTGAGGAAGAAAGGTGGTTTGCAGATAATAAGTTTGAAAGAATTACTAATCTGGTCGCGTTCGTGAAAGACCAACTTGCTTTTTTACAAAGTGTGACGGAAGCGCATGTCTATATAGCATACGACTGTTATTATTTCAAAGTAATGAGAGATAAGGTGACTAGTCTAGATTATATGGTAGCAGATTTGGACGATATTCAGATATGCGATGAGCCAGATTTGTATGAACTGAACAAGGATGGTTTTGTATCAGCCGTGAAGCAGTTTATACAGAGGTATGTTAGTGAGGAGGTTGCTGAGGAGTATTATGATGTGGTGGATAGTTGTATATAAACAATTATATAGGAGATGCTATGGGGCAATTATCGATAAATGATTTTTTCTGGTTGGATGTCCGGAAAATACGAAATGCCTGCAAACAAGCGGACATTATCAAGGGCAAATCCAAGAACATCCGTTCGTCAGGTGATGAAGTTGAGATAACCGTTCGCAACTTCTTTAAAGAGAAACTGGCTCCAAAATACGATGTGACAACAGGTCATATAGTAGATAAGAACTTGAACGTAACGCCACAACTTGATATTATTATAGCTGATAGTATCAAGTCTCCAGTACTTGTGACACTAACAGACAAAACACAGCATATATTTTACGAGACGGTGTGCGCAATCGGAGAAGTGAAGAAATCATGGTATGATGATAACCTATTGAAGGATTTCAGTAATACTATTAAGAGGATAAAAACCGAACTGGAAAGAGACGATATAGAAAAGAATGTGCTGGAATGCGGCGATAATCAGTTGAGAATAAAGAGCAATGTAACTGATAACCCCCGACGTAACATGCTTTTTAGTTTTATGGTATTCGCAGAAGGTTCTTTTAAATTCAGCAAGATAAAATCGATTATTGCTTCTATACCAAATGAGTATATGCCCAACGTGATTGTTTTTTTGGGGGAAGGCGTGATAGTGAATGTTGATAAAACGAAACTGGAACAAAAAGAAGTTGAAATAAACCTTTATCCTGAACTTGTGAAGGAAAATGAGGGAGAATGGATTTTCATAGGTTTGAATGAAGAAAACCAAAGGTTGACCTATATTTATATGCTACTTTTGGAACATTTGAAGCAGACCATAGTAGCCACTCCTGACATACAGAGTTATACAAAGAAATTGATTTCAATTGAGCCTTCAGATATAAGAATACTATGATCAAGAACAAGCAATTCGATATAAATACAGTGCACAGGGTTATTGCGCATAGGATAGTTCAAAAATCAGATAGTGTGCCATGCTATCCGGAAATGCATGAAAGCCTGTATAATCTGAGTGCCGACGATAAGAAGGTACTGATACAGCGAATAGAGAAGGCTGTGAATAATCGGAAGAAGTGTTTCGACCTGTCGTTCCGGGACAAAGGAAACGACTCCATGTATAAGCATCTGACTGAACTCGGCTATGTTTCGGACGACGATGCATATATTGCTTTTTCCCAAGAGGCGGCAGGAATGCTGTCGGATTCGCAGGATAACATTAGTATACCAGGAGGATACTGCCTAGTCGCGGACGGAAAGTTAAAAGGTGGTGAATACTTTATATGTATTATAAAGGCCGACTATCAGGAAGTCTTTAATGTACGTGAGAATTCGATGCACGTGTTGAGCGACGTGTTTTTATCACCGGCCAAAGATTTCTATAAAGTTGGCTTCTTTGTGCAGGACAAAACGAACAAGGGGTTTAAACCATATATGTATGACGACCAGTTCTCAATATACAAGGACGACCTGACATTATATTTCTACTACAAGTTCTTGGGACTCTCAACAGATGAGAACAACAAGTTGAAAACTAAGAATCTCTACATGGACATCACTAAGTTTATTCATGAGAACGTTGATAACAGTAGTGATTGCTCTGGTTTAATAAAAGCAGCCCAATGTTATTTTAGAGAGAATACAGAGGGGTCTGTTTCGGTAGAGGAGTTTAGCGAAAGGTATTTAAAAAAAACAAATTTGGAAACACCATTTAAGAAACAATATGGCGATAAATACCCAAGGGCCATAGTTCTTGATACAACTTTGCTTACTAACGAGCGTCTTATAACCCAACGGACAACTTTGGGTGATAAGATTACGATTATAACCAAAGATGGCGTGAAAATGACATTGCTGGATGAGAGCAACATAGCAAAGATAGTGCCCACTATTAAATCGGGAAAGAATACGAAAGTTGTTGTGTTTGAGACAACTGAGGAGGAGTAAAGAAAAAGGTGTTTTTGTTAATGGAATAGATTGCGATGCAGATAGAAACGTTAAAATATTACATTCAGTCAGCGAACATTAATTTCTTGTATGGTTCAGGGCTGTCAAGGCCATTCCTATCAACTCTTGGAAATATAGAAAAATGGTTGACAGATTTGAACGAAAGACGGCATAGAGACGGCGAACAGGTAAAATATGCCATCGTGGAAGCATCCATTTTAAAGCAATATTTCGAAACGGTGATGTTGCCTAATCTGGCACCAGCTGGAGCAGAATATGAGTCTACAAAAGGCGAGTATCAACGTTTTCTATCTACATGGAATGACCTTATCAACAAGCGAAGCAGTCGATTGGTGGGGAAACAAGTGAATCTGTTTACGACCAACGTTGACATGATGATGGAACGGGCAGCGTTGGGTTATGGCGTGGAGTTGAATGACGGATTTCAGGGTACCATAGAACAAGTATATGATGCCGGAAACTTCCAAAAAACAGTAAGCAAGACCAGCCTGCACTTTCAGAACGTATCAGACATCCCGGTATTCAACCTGATAAAAATTCACGGCTCAATCAACTGGCGAGAAGAAGGGGACATTATCAAAAATGATATAGGACTCCCGACGGTGATAGCTGTTAGAGATGTGTTGGCTGGTATAGATGCAGGCAGCTTTATCACTACTACAAAAGTAGACGGCTCTGAAAAAACAATGGACGAGATGGTGAATGAGGCTGATGGTAAGCATATGCCCAATGCAGACGTATTCATTCCTTTCTTTGATGCTTATAATAGGATGGTGATGATTAATCCTACAAAGCGGAAGTTTAAAGAGTCAGTTATTGACCATCACTTCTACGAACTGATGCGTCAGTACTCCAATAATTTGGAGAAGGAAAATACACTATTGCTCGTCTCTGGCTTCTCTTTTGCTGACGAGCATATTGCAGATATCACACGCAGGGCAGCAAATACGAACCCGACTTTGCATATTGTGGTATTTGCCTATAACGACGGTGACGGAGCGGTCATTAAGACGAACCTGAGACTGCCAGACGTAAGTTTGAATAACAACATCGTGATACTGACCCCGACAGAACTCAAAGCAAAAAACTCGTTGAGCCAAGAGGCGCGATACAAGGACTTTGCAGATGCAATGACCAATTTTGACTTCGCTACTGTCAATAGTCTATTTGATTTGATCGCGAAAGGTATTGTTGTTTATGGAAAGTAATACTGACATAGCTATCTACAACTCAGTATTTCGGGTAGGCGTGGTGTACTCGGTTGATGGTCGCACGGTAAAAATACGTGTTGACAAGAATAAAAACACCTCGCACCTGATATACAAGGGGACACTCATCAAGAATGTCTCCGTTGGCAGCTATGTCAAGATTCTGAAAGGCTTTATTCCTATTATAGGGAAGGTGGAGTCTGAGTTTATTGTGGAGGACAAAACGTCTGCAGGGGATTCATACCATGACGCAGCTAACAATATTGGGAGAACGCTTATCGTTAAACTGATTGGATTCTTGGAGGAAGGACATTATTACAGAGGTGTGAATGAACTGCCGCTGATAGAGAATGAATGCTTTCTGTTGACAGAATGGGAGTTCGACAAGATTCATTCCTTTGGTGGAAGTGATGATGAATACATCAGAATAGGAACACTGTCGAATGATCCTCTTGTTCCCATCAAACTGGGTATAGGAAGACTGTTCTCCAGTCATATTGGAATATTCGGCAATACGGGAAGTGGAAAGTCTTATACTATGTCGAAGTTGTACAGGCAGCTATTTGTACACTATGATGGCAATCGTTCGTTCCATGACCACTCACGTTTCCTATTTTTCGACTTCAATGGGGAATATTCCAAAGACAATGCAATCATAGCAGGGAAAAAGGTATATAAGCTTTCGACCCGACGTGATGCAGGCTTGGATAACAAGATTCCGATGGAAGCTAAAGACTTGCTGGATTTGAACCTGCTGTGTATTTTTGCAAATGCCACAGAAAAGACGCAAAGGCCTTTCATTAAAAGATGTATTGACCTGTACGAACATGTCAATTCAGACCAAGATACGGCTATTAACCAGCAGAGGTTTAAAAACTATTTGCAAGCAGTTATCAAGAGAATTCTTGTAATGTCGGATAATGTGAAGGGTGATTTGCTGATTAATTACGTGGAGGCTATTCTTCCAAAGAACCGTGACCCTCAAACAGGCGTTGACAGAGGTTTGAAGGTGGATTTCAGTTTTCATGCAGTCAGCAAATGCTATTATGCATCAACAGCGGGTGGCAATATTTTTTTCAATGCATATCCTATCCAGATAGAGAGGTTGACTATCTATAGCCAGGTGCAGCTCTACCAGTATGATGCCAATATTCTGAAGAACTTCATTGACATCATGTATTTGCGGCTTATTTACGATGTATTGGATAACAGAGCAGTCAATGAACATATTGCTCCTGCCATACATAAGCTTAAAAGCGCGGAAAAGGATATTGAGAGGGTTTTGTCGTTTTCAGATCATGCAGATATGTGGGCTGGTAACAATGTTGTAGTCCTTGACCTAAGTGATGTAAATGTAGATACAAAGAAGAGAATTCCGCTTTTGGTTTCGAATAAGCTATACAACGAGCACAAAAAGCAAGGACGTAATCAAGGCCATCTGAACATTATAGTAGATGAAGCTCACAATATCCTGTCGTATCAGTCAACCCGTGAAAGCGAGGAATGGAAAGACTACAGATTGGAGGTTTTCGAAGAGATTATCAAAGAAGGACGAAAGTTCGGCGTTTTTATGACAATTGCAAGTCAAAGGCCGTCAGATATATCTTCAACAATCATATCGCAGTTGCATAACTATTTTATTCATAGGCTTGTGAATCAGCACGACATTGAGCAAGTGAACAATACCATATCCTATCTGGATAAGGTGTCGGTGGAATCGCTGCCTATCCTGGCAACAGGTGTTTGTGTAGTCGCAGGCCAGCTGGCTGATATGCCTGTATTGGTAAAGATTGACCGCATAGAAAACGAGAACAAACCCGACAATGAAACGTTGGATGTAGTAAAACTCTGGAAAGAATATCAAAATAATGAAAATATCGCAGACGCTCAGGAAGCCTGAAAACTGGCAAGACTTTGAATCACTTTGTCTGCTACTATGGCGGGAAGAGTGGAAGAGTGAGGACATCAAAAAGAATGGCCGCAACGGTCAGGCTCAAAAAGGCGTTGACATTTGTGGGCATCGTGACGGAGAGAATGAGTATAGTGGCATTCAGTGTAAGTGCAAACCAGGGAACAAGGTACTAACTCTGGATGAGATAGATGATGAGATTGAGAATGCCAAAGCATTTAAGCCAGCATTGAAGCGGCTGGTTTTTGCAACAACCGCAGATAAAGATGCTGAAACAGAGGAGCATGTAAGGATTAAAGATGCAGAGAACCGTAAGAACAGTCTTTTCACAATAGATATTAAATCTTGGCAGGATATTGTGGATATGCTGGAACGGAACAAATCGGTGCTGAATACCTATATGGATATAGTAGCAGATGACTATGCGGTTGCTGTTACATTCGATGATGGAAGTGAAGAAAAAACGATTCGTCCGAAGTGGTCACGAGTCTATTACATGGAACCGGCTCCGAAAGAAGAAAAACCAATAGAGGCGGCACCAAAACCTGATGTAAATGTGGCATTTGGTGGAGTTGTATCGCAACTGCAACACATAGCGGAACTTGCTGAGAGGTTTAATCCCCCAGTGATGGCTACAGCAAGGATAGTTAAAGGTACTATCAAAACCAATCATACATTTTGTCATTTGCGATTTCTGGTAGTGAACCAAGGCCGTACACCGATTGATGACTACAAGATTATTTTCCATTTTAATAATCAAGATGTAAGGTTCGTGTATGATAATGTGGAGAAGAAAATGACTTTTCCAGAGATTAATTATAATCTGATGAGAGACACGACCTTGGAGAATGGACAAGGGGTTACCATGTATGGTAAGAGCATTATTCCGGGGGATAATGTGGTATCGGATGACTTTTATGTTCATTTGCCTTATGAAGCAGAAGAGGTGAATGTCTTTTGGCGGCTGTTGTCTCGCCACTATTCAGAAGAGGGGAAACTAAGGCTGCTTGTAGAAAAAGAATATGGGGATGAGGTGGAGTACGACAAAGATAAGGCTGGAAAGACATTTGTTAGAGATTTCGTTGAAGTAAATGATATTGCTGACTAAAGAATAAGCGGTATAAACTATGACAAATTTTCTTAGGAAGAAGATATTACGGGTATTAAGGAAAGCATTCCCCAATCATGAGGATATGCTGACAGATGGGCTGGGGACACTAATTGTGTATTTCCTATATGCAACTGTAGTAGTCATTCTTCTCCCTTTTATACTTGCCAATAATTGGTTCTATATCGTAGATTTCTCACAATCTGGCCAAGTGGGTGATACTATTGGCGGTGTGATGGGACCTTTTATCGCTCTGATAGCCGCATTTCTGACGTTCATGGCTTTCTGGATTCAATATAGGGCAAATGAAAAGCAAAATGCTATAGCCAAGAAACAACTTGACATAGCAGAGAAGCAGATGACAATGGCTGAGGAGCAGGAACGTAAGTATGCCATTGAGAGATTTGAAAACACATTGCATCAAATGCTAGATGTATATAGCAAGAATAGTGAAGCGGTAAAAGTAGGAGATTTGACAGGAAAAGATGCTTTTGAGGAAATGGCTGCAGAACTTTTCTACATTTACTATGTACTTGACAAGAAGTTAAGAAAAATAATCTTAGACCATAGCAATATCATAGATGATAAGCGAAGGGATGGTATCGCAAAGTATGCAACTTCCATGTTCGATGATAAGGATAAAAGGAAACTGTTTCTGACAAGACTCGCGTACGATTTGTTCTTCTACGGTACAAATGTGCTTGATTTAGACAAGGTGTACAACGGAAAAGATGATTTATATCTAGCGAACGAACTGCTGTCTCAAATCCAGAAGGTGACTTATCACTCAGATAACTCAGTAATATATAGGTCGAAGTTGAAGAGACTTACAACACCACCTATAGACAAAATAAACATTGATGAGTATTCGGCACATTATCAAATGGCACTAGGTCACAACGCTCAGTTGGGACATTACTACAGACAATTATTGCAGATGGTGAAGTACATTTCTGAGGCACCAATAATATTAGAAGAAAGCAAGAAGTATGACTATGCAAAATTGTTGAGATCTCAACTATGCGATGCGGAGCAGATATTGTTGTTCTACAATTCTTTGTCAATAATGGGAAGCGCTTGGAATGAGCGGCATGGTGCAGATGATGATGACATCAGTACATGGTGCTATATACTAAGATATAGACTTATTAAGAACATTCCCACAAATTTTCCGTTCTTTGGCATTACGCCTATTGGTTATTATCATGAGGAAACGAAGAAATGGAAAGAAATGTTCGGAGAAAGCTTCTTTGAACACGAGACGTTTACTTTGCATGGGAACTCGCTTTGACAAGGCTTTTTACGAAATGATTAAGTGGATTAGAAAATACCTGTTTAGTCTGAGACGGGATTTCGTAATTCTTCTGGGATTGGATGTGCTGTTTCTCCTTGTTATGGAGTTTATACTCCGCAATATACCTGCACCATATCCGTTGTTCGTAAGGATTGGTGACTTGATGGTAACACTGGCGGTATCGTTCATTGCTTCGTTTATATTTTACTTTGTGCAAGTCCATATGCCAAGGATCAAGGAGAAAGAACGAATATATCCTTCGATAGCAAAGATGTTCAACTCAATATTGAGTGCAGAGACCGACATCCTGACTAAGCTATTGGGATTGAAGATGAAAGAGATGTCGGAAGAAGCGATAAAAGAAAAGGCTAAGCACATAGACTTGTATAAAGAGGCACCTCTGACGATTGGAAGTTCAAAAGGTGATCACAGGGCAAACTGGCTGGAGTATTGCATCTATCGAGTTGGGATTATAGATAGGAATACGGATATGATGCTAAATGTGTCGGCATATCTAGATAGTGAGTGTATGGATATATTAATGCGTATTCAGGATTCGGAAACCTTTTTGGTTCAAGTAAGGCGTCTGTTCCCGATGTGTATTGCTGGTGGCGTTCATAAACTTCAGTATCAAATTCCAGACCCATTCATACGATTGTGGCATTTTATAGAGGAGCAAGAGAGATATTATGACCGTGTGTTCGGAAAATACTTTGGAAGGAACTGGGTGGTTTTAAGTTGATAGACACATGACTCAGGAGGAGAAGTGGCAATCTAAATACAATGAGGTGATAAAGTTTATAGAGACCTATAAGCGGAATCCTTCTAAGTATGATGCGGAAGAGAGGGGCGATTATTATACGTGGCTTAAGCATAATAGGAAGCAGATGAATGCTGGAACGATGAAGCCGGAGAGGGTGGAGAAGTTTAGAAAACTTCTGGAAATGACGGAACAGTATAGGAGGAAAAATCAGTATCAGTAGAGGATAAGACCCTGCGGAAAACCGCAGGGAACGGTGGCTGGTTGCCATGACATGGCAACAAACGGAACAAGAAGATAAACAAAAATGAGAAGGCTTTATCATTCGGAATATACGGGAATACCGGCATACCTCATGGACTTTGGGTTCGGAGGTTTCCTGGGATATGGGAAAGGTATGCCCGTAGGTTTGGTGAATGAAGAGCTGAAGAAAGGAAGATGTATGAAGTCTGATGGCTGAAATATGAAGTGAAAGATGGTGTGATATCGGCAATGGCTGGCCTCACACAGTTGCAGTATATGAGCATCCCCCGATTCGGTCTCTTCGTGGACTGAGTCGGGGGATGTTGCGTTATTGGCGGCGGTAGTTGCCTACGACTACGCTCAATCCTGCTTACGCTTGTAGTGGACAGGTACGAAAAGAAGTCGCTTATCGTCACCTCGCAGCTGCCAGTGAACAGCTGGTACGAGTACATCGCAGAGAACTCTGTGGCTGATGCCATGCTAGACAGGCTTTTCAACGGATCGCACCACATAGACCTGACAGGACCCTCAATGCGTAAAGGAAACAGAAAATGACAAATGACTGAAAAAGACGCCGCATCAGGCTATGGTACTCTCACTGCGCCACAGCGCTGATGGGGTGTCTTTCGACAGCGTGGAAAACGCTCTCATAGTACCGGTACTCTCACTGCGCTATGAGCGGTACTCACTATGCGCTCCGCGCGGTATCGTCAGTGCGCTACAGCGGCACTCTGCGAGCGATATTATCACTTGCAGGAGAAATCGTAGATGGGCTTCGCTGTGGCCAGATCTGTCGGAATCTCAAAGTTAAGCTGGTCAGAATAGTATTTCACCAGCTTTTCGCCTTTGGAGAGGTCTGCTGCAAACAAGAACAGGTATTGGCATCTCGCTGAAGGCCTCATTGCGCAGGGTGTCGGCAATACCGTCGTTCTTCCTGTTGAAAAACGTGTCGACAAGTCGGAGATTATCGTTGGTTGATGACAGGCGTTCACATGACAGGAATTCGATGCCTGGCCAGGTCTCGCAAGAATTGTTCATGATCTGTTATACCTTTTGAGTTCAGGAAATCGCGCTGGATCTTCAGCAGTGTAAGACGCTCCATGTAGTTCATTGCGTCTTCTCTGATGTCATCCAGCTTCATTGGAACATCTGAAGAGTCGTATTTACCATAGCCTACGCGGGCCCGCTTCCAGGAGAGTTCGCTATTATATATAAATGGGTGTCCCAACAGCAGGATGAGATAGATGCTTACATTGATGAGCTCGTAGAGCAGTGTGTTGAGCAAAATGGTATAAAGGATAATGTGGATTTGGCTTGGAAATGAGCCGTTTGTTTGCTATATCTGCAGAAGAAATGCCCAGCGGAGAAGAGTTTGAAAATGGTTGGATGAGGAATATATGTTAAAAAAACGCACGGAATTGATGACGGTTCGATAATAATTCGTATATTTGTGCCCGGGTTTAAATCATAAAGCAACTGAAGACCAGAGCGATATGATGATAACGAAAGTAATAGAAAGTGAACGTGGACGCGACACAATGATGTGTGGTGACCCCAAGGCTTGGTTTCCGATGAGGGTGACGTATCAACGTGAGATGAAGGTGAAGGCTGAGCTCGACCGGCTGGGGATAGAGAACTTTGTGCCGATGACGTACAGGGTGGTGGATGCTGATACTGATAATCCTCGTCGTGAGTTGGTGCCTGCTATCAGTAACTTGATTTTCGTGCGTTCGACGCAGGAGCGGCTGAGTGAATTGAAGCAGTCGAACGAGGTGTTGGAACCATTGCGCTATATGATGGATCATACGACCTCGTGTGAGCATGTGCCATCGCCTTCGTCCCCGCCGTACTCCTCAAGGAGCTCCCTCCTGACAAATTTAACTCTGGGGCCAGACCCCAGGACTAAGTTTTTTGCAAATTTCTTCCCAAATAATTGCGGAATCAAAAAAAATATGTATCTTTGCAAGCGATAAGGAAGAAAGGAAGAGATATGTGTACATGTATTGCTGAAATAAAGGAATCGTATACGAAGGTGAGGCACCAGACTGCAGAGGTGGCTCAACAGCAGTTTGATATAGACGAATATCTTGATAAGGTCATTGTGGTTCGTAAAAAAATAGAGGAGATTACGAATGTGACAAATGATCTTATTGAAATGGTACGTGATCATTTTACAGAATTTGATATACAAGAAACAGTAGAGTTATTAGCTTATTCTACACCGATTCTGATTCTGATGGATCAACTTCATCAGAAATTGGTGGAATCGCCTCTTTACCCTGGCCTGAAAATATCGGTAGAGAATTACCGGGACTGTGTAAGTGACTTTCAGGAGTTATGCACAGATCTGCAGACATTTAATATCGACCTGCGGCGTGATGAGGAATTCCAAAAATCGAGCGAACTGCTTCGTAGTATATCATAGTCAGCTGCATGATTTTTTATACGACAACTACATTTCGTGAGTCTTTGGCCGGGCTGACAAAGAAGGCCAAGGATGGTTATATGACTGTAATAAAAGATATCTGTGATGCTTTGACGGATATGCCTGATAATATTCTGCGTGATACAAATGACCGTGTATATCAATATCCTGAATATAGAGTCGTAAAGTTGCGGCTGATGAATTCAGGCCAGAAATTGTCGAAGTCTAATGGATTCAGACTGATTTATTATGTGTCGTTACTCCATGACTGCGTTGTATTGATGCGTGTTTATCCTAAGCGTGGCCCTTTGGCTGCCGTGGACTTGGTGAATGCTGAATATACACGTTTGCAAATGGAGGTGTTTAGCGAGAGTAAGGCAGGTTTGCTTCATCAGGTGGATGTGGCAAATGGCCTTGCAGAATTGAGCCAGAACGCTTGTCTGCCAGGCGACAGTCCCCAATCCTGACAGGGGACAGGTACCTGTCATGTTTTCAGTTTGGGGCCTATGTTCCATAGAAGTGATCTTCTTTTCGAAAAGAAGCAAAAGGTATGTTCATTTTCTCAAAACCGCCCTGCGTCAGGATTTT
>JAEEGH010002089.1_pt1 | contig 55053 bp, 37 predicted proteins | sample 9134181 | NCBI WGS metagenome assembly JAEEGH01 (sample SAMN16246544, study PRJNA631951) | gut metagenome | biome: gut microbiome; feature: rumen; material: DP-attached | host: Bos | place: Iran: Karaj | collected 2018-10 | reverse complement strand
CTGTATGTATGATGCCGACTTGATGCCATGCTTCAGATTGCCTATCACGTTCAATGTGCCCTTGCCCTGCAACTGCAACTGACCCTTAGAATAGATACATGCCTTCTGCGAACCGCTGCCGTCGGTAAGCGTATTCTCAGTATCCTTCTTTGCGCTGATTTGTATGCGCTTCGAATTAGTGATGGTGATGGCAGCACCACTTGGGTTAGTAAGTGTCAATCCCGCCAAAGATACAGTACACTTATACGAGCCGCCCAAGGTCAGCGAACCGTCTGTCGTCGAACCGCTAAGCACATAGGTAATCTCATCACCATCTACTGCATCAGTATTGCTTTGAGTAATGGTGACATGAGCTCCGCTGACGGAAGCAGAAACGTAAGCTGCTACATTGCTGGCTGCCGTTACAGTAGCCGTAGAGCCGCTATATACTATATTAACTGTGTTTGCATCTATTCCAGTAGAACTGCCAGTAGATACAGTCATATTGGTTATGTCGCTGATGGTATAGCTATCAGTACCGACTGTCATCGTTGTGCCGTTTGAAAACGTTACTGGTGAATACGAAGTGAGGTCAGCTGCACTATACGATTTTGTTACGCCCGAAGCAGTAACATTCAGAGTCTGCGCTCCTGCTGCCACTGTCAGCACAAGAGCTATTATAGATAATAATGTATGTTTCATTTTACTATCATTTTATAAGTTTTTGTATTTGTCTTCACGATATACACACCTTTTTGCATCTGATCTTTGGAGACTTTATTTCCCCGCAGGTCATAGATGTCGGTGGCTTCTTCGAGAGTAGCAGCGGTGATTTCCTCTATACCAGTAGTTGTTTCGTCAGATGTGGAGAAATACATCTTGCTTAGGTTCGAGAGGGTAAACGACTGTGAGTCAACAGTCAGCGTAGTTCCGCTTATTGTCAGCGAATAATCCTTGACGACAACAGACACCTTTGCTCCGTCAGTCGTCTCAAAAGTCAGATAGGTATAGTCATCGGCATATGCCGTCAGAGTTCCTATCAAAGCTGTCAATAACAAAAAGATTTTCTTCATAACGCAGGTTCGTTTTTGTGTGAGTCATTAAATTTGACACAAAGATACAGTCTTTGTAACCAAAGCATCAAATCTTTTCAACGAAACGCCCGATTCTTTCAACGAATGGGATTAAGAGTTTAAAAGTTTAAAGGTTTAAGAGTTTAAGAGTTTAAAGGTTTAAGAGTTCAAGGGTTCAAGGGTTTAAGGGTTTAAGAGGTTTAGGAATAAAAATTTTGAAGAAAAATATTTGTGTAGAACTAAAATGACTATATTTGCAACATGCTAACAAAAAATGCGATTGAGTATGAATTTTCTCGAGGAAAAAATTTTACAGGAAGGTAGTATCAAGCCAGGTAATGTGCTGAAAATAGACAGTTTCCTGAATCACCAAATCGACATCGACATTATGCGACAACTGGCAAACGAGATTAAACGGCGTTTCCGAGGTAAGGAGGTGAATAAGATTCTGACTATTGAGGCAAGTGGTATCGCTATTGCTACTGTGCTGGCGGAGATGTATGATGTGCCTGTGGTGTTCGCAAAGAAGAGCGAGACTGCCAACAGTACTGACAATAAGTATGTGGCTCAGGCTTATTCGTTCACTCATAAGCAGATGAATCAGGTGTTCGTTTCGAAACCTTATCTGAGGGCTGACGATAAGGTGCTCATCGTGGATGATTTCCTTGCCGACGGACAGGCTATGCATGCTCTCATCGACTTGGTTCATCAGGCTGGAGGTGCCGTAGTGGGCATCGCCGTAGCTGTGGAGAAGGGACAGCAGAACGGAGGTAAGATTCTGCGAAGCGAGGGTTACCACCTGGAGTCGATAGCTATTGTGGAGTCGATGGACTGGGAAACTCAGACTATCCGTTTCCGCGAGCAACCAAAGGAGGTGTGTGAGAGTTATAATCTGAAGTTGATAAATGAGTAGCAGCAAGGACAATCTGTACACCCTGGACGGAAGGGTGCCACTGTTGGAGGCTGTGCCTTTCGGTCTGCAACATGTGTTGGCGATGTTCGTGTCGAACATCACTCCTATCATCATCCTGGCAAATGTAGTGGGCATAGAGGATGGAGTGAGTGCCACGCTGATTCAGAACTGTATGATCATTGCCGGCATAGGTACTCTGATACAGCTCTACCCTATCTGGCGAATCGGTTCGCGCCTGCCTATTGTGATGGGTATCAGTTTCACGTTTCTGTCGCTTTCCATATATATCGGCAAGACACACGGAATGGGTTCGCTGATTGGTGCTGTAATCATTGGCGGTATCATTGAGGGATTGCTGGGACTCTGTGCGAAGTACTGGCTGAAGATTATACAACCTATCACGGCTGCTACGGTGGTGACTGCCATCGGTTTCTCGCTGCTCCCTATCGGTGCCAATTCGTTTGCAGGCGGTCAGGGTGCTGCCGACTTCGGTTCTCTGGAACACTGGATAGTAGGTACCATCACTCTGTTTGCCTGTCTGGGATTCCAAGTGTTTTCGAAGGGAGTTATGCGTTCTCTGTCGGTACTCATCGGACTGATTGTGGGTTATGTAGCTTCGATAGCGATGGGTATGGTAGATTTCTCGGGTATGCATAATGTCAGTGTTGTTTCGATGCCTAATTTCATGCCGTTTGAACCTGTGTTCGAATGGGGACCAATCCTTTCGTTTCTCGCTATCTATCTGGTTTCTGCCACTGAGACCATAGGCGACACGAGTGCGTTGTGTTCCGGGGCTCTGAAACGCCGAATACACAAGGCTGAGATGGGTTCGAGCATTGCCTGCGACGGTTTCGTAAGCTCTGTGGCAGGTCTGTTCGGATGTACCCCAATCACTTCGTTCAGTCAGAATGTAGGACTTGCAGCTCTGTCGGGTGTGGTAAACCGCTTTGTCATTGCAACCGGTGCTGTCATCATGATTGTAGGAGGTGTGTTCCCGGCTGTTGGCGTGGCACTGACAACTATTCCTCAGAGTGTGCTTGGCGGTTGCACCATCATGATGTTCGGTTCGATTATGTTTGCCGGATTCAGCATGATTGCCAAGTGCGGTTTCAGCAACAGAAATATGATTATCGTTTCTATGTCGCTCAGTGTGGGTCTCGGTTTCACCCAGGCAACAGGCATGTTCAGTATTTTCCCGCAGATTGTGCAGACTGTGTTTGCAGAGAATTGTGTCGCTGTAGTTTTCCTTCTGGCTGTAGTTCTGAATCTTGTTCTGCCAGGAAAGAAGTTTATCAGCGGAAAAGAAGAAGACGAGAAGGAATTGAAAATTGAAAATTGAGAATTGAAAATCAAGGCAGCCTCGACATAACGACATCACGACAAGAAAAGCGCCTAACTAAAAAAGCCTCCGTGCGGAGGCTTTTTATAATTTCGGACCATTGAGTGTGGGTTCGACTGGGATTATGTTTCCTTTCTTGTCGAAGGTGAGGCGGTCGATGCACACTTCGCGATGAGTTCCCGGAACACCACCTCCAAATTTGCGGTCAACAAAGTTCTTGTTGATGCGGTGGTAAACGATGTACCATTCGTCTTTTCCCGGAACCTGAAGGATGGAGTTGTGAGCAGTGCCGTAGATTTTGTCTGAGGGTTTCTGCAGGATAACCATGTAGTGGTCGGGATTGATGGTGATAGGACCGAGTGGTGACTTGCTTGTGCCATAGCAGACATGATAGTTTGGACTGCCTGTGTCGTCAACAGACCAGAGGAAGTAGTATGTACCTTTGCGATAGAACACATATGGTGCTTCGCGATATGCCCAAGTCTGCAGGGTGCCTCCCTGTGGAGTCATGTGAGTAATTGTCTCTTTCTTTATTGAGAGCATGTCGTCGTTGAGCTGAGCTCCTGCCATGAATCCATTTCCCCAGTATAGATAGTGTTTGCCTGTCTTTGGGTCGGTAAATACATCTACGTCGATTGCCTGTCCGCCACGAGCTGCTGCAGGACGGTCTGCATCGGTTACGATAGGAGCACCTGAGTCAACGAACGGACCTGTAGGAGTGTCGCTTACAGCTACTCCGATTTCCTTGCGACGAGTCTGTGGGTTGTTGGCTGAGAAGTAGAAGTAGTACTTATAGCCACCACCCTTCTGACGCACTTCTTCGATACATGGAGCCCAGGCATTGCCGTATGCCCAAGTGACCTGATCGCCTCTGACGTCGAGCATCTTGCCTTCGTCGGTCCAGTCGATGAGGTTGGTAGAAGAGAATACGCTGAAGTCGTGACCACCCCATCCTGGAGTGCCGTCAGTAGTGCTGTAGATGTAGTATTTCTTTGTAAGGTTCGAGTAGAGCACTTCGGGGTCGGCATGGAATCCTTTGAGGATTGGCTGCTTGTGGTTGCCAAATTCCTTGAGCAGACGGTCTTTCTCAGCCTGAGTGATAGGAATGATGGTTCCGTGGCGAGGAGTGAACTTACCCTTTGTCTTGGTGTTCTGAACGAACTGGAAGGTCTTCAGGTCTTCCGATTTGCAGAACTGATAGTGTCCGCTGCCATAGCAGTCGTACATGATTATCCAAGACTTTCCGTCGATAGCTTTGCAAACACCTACTCCCTCAACAGCTTCCTTGGTCTGCTCTACATTGCCGTCGAGCATCTGCCAGCGGTCTGTGAGGTTTTTGGCAACTGCCTGATAGATGCCGCGACCAGACTCCTGCTTGTAGAAGAGGTGGTAGAGCTGGTCTGCTTCATTATATACTATGTCGCCGTCGATGGTTGCACTGCCTGCATCGAAGAGCCAACGAGGTTCGCCTTCGAGGTCGGTGAAGTCGGCATTGGCATACTGATAGTAAATCTTATCGAACGAACCCGGGTCGCTGGTGCGCAGAGAGTAGAACACCATATACTTGCCTGCCTTGCGGTCGTAGATAGTTTCCGGAGCCCACACACGAATCACGTTCTTCCACTCTTTTGTGTAACGAGTTGGGAAGTTGATTGCTGAGTGCTGCCAGTTGATAAGGTCGGTTGACTTGAGGAGTACCATGCCGCGGTTGCTTGACCAGCCATAAGCTGAGCGCATGTCAGTTACGACCATGTAGAAGGTCTTGCCGTCTTCGCCACGCAGGATGTGTGGGTCGCGAACACACTGGGTGTAGGCGATGGTGTCGGACTCGATAACAGGGTTTCCGTGGTTGAGCGGAGTATAGTTGTAACCATCATCAGAGATGGCATAACAGATCTGCTCGTCCTTTGGGTCATTACTGTTGAAATAAGTAAAAAGGTACGCCACCATCTCCTCTGCTGAGAGAGAAGAAATGAAGAGTGACGAAAGGATAGTTAAAAATGTCTTTTTCATTTTCTTATAGGACTAATTATGTATGTATATGAATAATCTTGCCAAGGCATCTGGTATTCGCGACGAGGGAATGCACCCCAAGAGTTTACACAACCGATACCCATAGAACGGGCAGAGATGTGTACGTCGTTGAACGGTTCGGCGATGAGGTCGCCACTGTGGAACTGCTTCTTCTCACGAGTAGGCTGCAGGTCGTGTTCTGTGTATTCGAGGGTCTGGCACTCAAGTGGTTTTGTACCTGCAAAACAGAGTCCTGTGCCGGCTGCATTGGTAAGTGCCCACCAACGAACCTGAGTCTTAGTACCAGACTCCTGCGGACGGATGTATGGGTAGTACTGTTCTGCAACAGTCTGTTTCCAGATAGCGAGACTCTCAGAGTTGTGACGGTCGATATAGTTCTCGCGAGGACCCTTACCATAGTATTCAATCTGATCGAAAGCTTTCTTCACCTTGAGGTTCATGCCGAAACGCAAGAGCTGTGGTTTGTTCTTTGCCTCAGGATTGACAGTGAGAGTCTGAGTGACTACCATCTGTCCGGCTGGGTTAAGCACATAGTCGAGTTTTACGGTAGCCTCGAGATGACGAAGATTGTACTCGGCAGTAGCAACTACATTGACGCCTTCCTGACGGATAGAGAATGACTTCTTCTCAAGACCCGGATTCTGCCAAGCAGCGAATTTGTTCTGCATGCCTGCTCCGTAGTCGTTGTCGGTAGGAGCACGCCAGAAGTCCGGACGCAACTGACTGTCGTCCTGAGTAATCTGTTGTCCATCAATGTCGATATAAGCGATGTATCCAGAGCTCTTATCGAATGTGTAGGCAGCACCTGCAGCAGAAGCAACGGCATAGACAGCTCGGTCGTCGAGTGAGGCAGTCTTAGGCTGAGTCTTTGCTTTCTTGTCAGCAACAGGCTGAGCAGTGAGGTCGGCAGCCACTGGGAAGTGGTAGTCGGTAAGTACGAATTCTTCGTTGGCAACAATCTCGCCTGCTTTCTGAAGAGCTGTAGCAGAAGCGAGTTTGCATTCGAGAGTGCATACAACTTCCTTGTCTTTCTGTTCGCTCATGGCATTTGCTATGTCGGCAATGCGAACAGTAGCACGAGCCTGCGGACGGATGTTGTAGCCAGAGAGAGGAATAGCTCCGCCAAACACCTTCTTTCCGTCTGCCTTGATAGTATAGACGAGGATGATGTTGTTGAGGTCGGTGAAGAAGTTTTCGTTGTAAATCTCTACAGTACCTTCAGAAGCGGAGAGAAGTTTTGCCCAAACGTTCTGATAGCAGTATTTGATTTCGTAGGCATGAGGATTAGGAACGCGGTCCGGAGAAATCATACCGTTGATGTTGAAGTTGTTGTCGCTGGCTGGGAAGCGGCCGAAGTCGCCACCATAAGCGAAGATGTCCTTGCCAGTAACCTTAGACTTGCTGCGAAGTCCCTGGTCAACATAGTCCCAAACATAACCGCCCTGGTAGTTCTTGTACTTGCGGATGAGGTCCCAGTATTCTTTCAGACCACCACCTGAGTTACCCATTGTGTGGCAGTATTCGCACTGGATGAGCGGACGGGGATTGCCCTCAGAACAGTAGCGCTCGCTGTGGTTGTAGTCAGCATACATAGGACAGTAGATGTCGGTCTTGCCGTTCTTGCCTGACTGTTCGTACTGGCAAGGACGACTTGGGTCGTAAGCCTTTACCCAATCATAGGCATCTTCGAAGTTCTTGCCGTAGCCGGCTTCGTTTCCGAGCGACCAAACGACGATAGAAGGATGGTTTTTCAGAACGCGTAGATTATGCTGCTGACGCTCTATGTGCATATCGTGGAAACGAGGGTCTTTAGCAAGAGACTTCTCGCCATAACCCATTCCGTGGCTTTCGATATTGGTTTCTGCTGTTACATAGATACCATATTCGTCGCAGAGGTCGTACCAACGAGGATCGTCAGGATAGTGGCAAGTGCGCACTGCATTTACGTTGAGCTGCTTCATCACCTTGATGTCCTGAATCATGCGTTCTACACTGACTACATAACCGCCATCGGGGTCGAGTTCGTGACGGTCGGCACCCTTGATTAGCACTGGCTGTCCGTTTACGAGGAACTGCTGATCCTTGATTTCTACCTTGCGGAAACCAACATTCTGAGGGATGCACTCAATGAATTTGTCTCCATCGTAGAGAGAAATCAGGAGTTTATAGAGGTTTGGAGTCTCGGCTGTCCACTTCTTAGCATCCGGGATAATCATTACCGCCTCGCCAATTCCCTTGTTGTCAATCTTCAGTTCGCCAACCTGCTTAGGACTTACATCACTTCCTGCAGGGTCGAGAAGGCGTACTGAAAACTTCTTACCTTTTGCATCGGGTGCAGTCAGACGGATAGAGAGTTTTCCTCTTGTATAGTTGTCGGTAAGGTCGGGAGTAATGAATACATCCTCGATATGAACCTTAGGACGGCTGTAGAGGTAGCATTCGCGAGCAATACCGCAGAGGCGCCAGAAGTCCTGGTCTTCGTTCCACGAACCGTCGCACCAGCGCATAATCTGCATGGCGATGAGGTTTTCCTTGCCTGGAACGACAAACTTGGTGATGTCGAATTCGGCAGCTACTTTTGAGTCTTCGCTATAACCGACATATTTGCCGTTTACATAGACAGTAATGTTGCTGGTAGCCGAACCGATGTGCATGTAGATTTTTTCGCCTTTCCAGTCGACAGGGATGGTGAAAGTGCGGCGATAAGAACCTACATGGTTGCCTTTGTCCTGAACTGTTGGCGGTTCCCCTACCCAATCGCTACGCCAAGCATAGTGATTGTTTACGTAGATAGCATCGCCATAGCCGTTGAGTTCCCAGATGCCGGGAACAGGCATGGTACCCCATTTGGAGTCGTCGTACTTGAGCGAATAGAAGTTGGCAGGACGCTCATTTGCGCTTTCCACCCAACAGAATTTCCAAGTACCCTCGATGCTGAGGAATCGTTTCGACTGCGCCTTCACGTTGTGGATAGGTGACTGGTTCTTTTCGGCAAGTGCCATAGATTCGTAAGCGAAGTAGTCAGAAACGTCGGTCTTACGATTGTCGGCATTGCGCACAGGGTCTTGCCACATGGGCACAGACTTCTGAGCCGATAGTGTTGCTGAAAGGAGCAACAAGCTGGCAGTTAAGAGTTGGTGTTTCATTTTTATAATGGTTATTGGTTATAGGTTATAGGTTAGCGACTCTAGACCCTTGACTCTTGACAATTATGAATTATGCATTAAAAATCACTCTGGGTCTGCAACTATCCAACCTTTTTTATCGAAGGTGAATTTGCGGATGAAGAGTTGTGCCTGTCCGTTTGCATCTTTGTTGTAGGCATGGGATACGAAGTACCACTGACCGTCGAACTGGTATGCGGAACAGTGACCAATGCCGAAGTTGTTGTCGCTTGGTCCGTAGAGGTAGGTGCCACCACCCTTCTCCATCGGACGACCTTCCTTGTCAAGGTATGGTCCTTCGATGTCCTTGCTGCGACCATAGACTGTCTTGTAGGTAGAACGCTGACCACGACAGCAGTAGTCGAAGCTGACGAAGAGGTAGAAGTATTTGCCGTTGCGGATGATGAATGGAGCCTCAACAGCGTTTTCTCCAGCTTCGATGGTGTCGTTGCCCTCGATGGTGAAGTTCTCCACCTTGTCAATGTCTTCGATGGAGAGTTTGCGACCTATGCGGCGCGAGATGGTTTTAGGTTTGCTTACAGGAGTCTTGTAGTCGTTATAATCAAGGCGAACGAGCTGGATGCCATCCCAGAAGGAACCGAAGGTGAGGTATGGATTACCCTTCTCGTCGAGGATGAGGTTAGGGTCGATAGCGTTCCAGTTGTCCTTATGCTTATGGGAAACGATGACAGCGCCGTGGTCGGTCCAGCGGAAGTCGGGCGACTTGGGGTCGAGAGTTTTATTTGTAGCCATACCGATGGCACTGCCGTTCTTGCCGAATGTAGAGCAGGAATAGTAGAGGTACCACTGTCCGTTATGGAAACTGATGTCGGGAGCCCACATGTGTCCGCGATAGCCTGGGATAGTATCCACTCCCCAGCGCGGCAGTGTGCTGGCAGCCCAATCTACTTCGAAGTTGCGGCGGTGCTGCCATTTGTCCTCTCCGTCGGGAACAGGTTTGAATTCCAGTTTGAAGACAGAGGGTTCGCGTTGCCAGTTCTTCATGTCGGCAGAGGAGATTACTCCCACTCCCATGCCTGTAGAGAAGATGTAGTAGCGGCCGTCCTCGCCACGAGCCATGACAGGGTCGTGAACGTATGGGTGTTCGGCATTGAAACGATGGGGCTGAGCGAAGAGAGTTGCAAAGCCGCAAAGTAAACTCAGAATTAAGAAAGTCTTTTTCATGTTCTTCATCGTATTATAATTTTATAAAATGTTGGCAGAAGTCTGCCGGTTGTAAAAGAAAATTAGTCTTCGCGTGCAAAGATAAAATAATTATAATGAATAGCGGCAAAAGAGAATATGAAAAAAAGTTAGAGAGGAAGAAAAAACAGAAAAAATGAGTCCGCACACCACGTATGGCATGCGGACTCTACAAAAGAATTATTTATAGAAGGTTTTAGTTGAACCACTTTACGTAGCAGAAGTCCTGACGGTGTGGCAGGTCTGCGTTCTTCGGGAACATACGGTAAGCAACCATGAATGCTCCTGCAGTTGGGATGCAGTGTGTAACCTCGAATGTGTAGAGGTTGCCTTCCTTTTTGATTACCTTGAACGGCTCGATGCTGTTCACGTGTTCCTTGTTGTCTTCGTCGCGGTAGATAGTAACGAGTTCGAGACCTACTGCGTCGTCGAGTCCCTGCTCGTCGATTACGTAGCGAATCTTGTACTGCTTGCCTGAGAGTACGTCACCGTTTACGATGTCTTCTTCCTTCTCGTATGACACGGCAGTAATTTTGTCCCAGCGCGAAGCAACGAGTTCCTTCCAAGCTGCAATTTCCTTAGCCTTTGCGTAGTCGTTAGCAAAGAGCTGTTTGCGACGAGTAGCAAGCGGACCGTAGAAATGAGTGTAGTAGTCGTCGAGCTGACGCTTCATAGTGTAGTTAGGAGCTACCTGAGCGATAGAGTTCTTCACTGTCTTAATCCAGCCCTCGCTGTAGCCGTTCTTGCCCTGATTATAGTAGAGAGGCAGGATTTCGTTTTCGAGCAGAGAGTAGATTGTAGCAGCGTCGAGCTGGTCTTGCTGAGCCTGGTTCTGGAATGTGCGCTTTTCAGTAAGAGCCCATCCAGCACCTTCGCGGTAGCCTTCGAGCCACCATCCGTCGAGCACAGAGAGGTTTACAACACCGTTCATCAGAGCCTTTTCGCCAGATGTACCAGATGCTTCGAGCGGACGGGTTGGAGTGTTCATCCAGATATCTACACCAGTTACAAGACGGCGAGCCAGCTTCATGTCGTAGTTCTCGAGGAAGATAATCTTGCCGAGGAACTCAGGACGGCGGCTGATTTCGTAGATCTTCTTGATAAGACCCTGACCTGCGCCGTCAGCCGGGTGTGCCTTTCCTGCGAAGAGGAACTGAACCGGGTAGTTAGGATTGTTTACTATCTTAGCCAAACGGTCGAGGTCGGAGAAGAGCAGGTGTGCACGCTTGTATGTAGCGAAACGACGAGCGAAACCGATGGTGAGTGCGTTTGGATTGATCTTCTCAAGGATTGAAACGATACGAGATGGGTCGCCCTGGTGCTTGAGCCAGTCTTCCTCGAACTGCTTCTTGATGTAGTCGAAGAGTTTGTTCTTAAGAGCCATACGAGTCTCCCAGATTTCCTTGTCAGGAACGTTGTAGATAGCTTCCCAAATCTTCACGTTCGACTGGTCTGCAAGGTGTGATGGGTCGAAGTACTTAGCGTAAACAGCCTTCCACTCGCTTGCCGTCCAAGTAGGCATGTGAACACCGTTTGTTACGTAGCCTACATTCTTCAGTTCCTCTGGGAAGTAGCCCTTCCAGATGCCGTTGAACATTTCGCGAGAAACTTTTCCGTGGAGCCAGCTCACACCGTTTACCCAAGAGCAGGTGTTGCAAGCGAAGGTACTCATACAGAATTTCTCGTTCTTGTCGTCTGGGTTTACGCGGCCCATGCCCATGAAGTCGTCCCAACTGATGCCGAGGCGCTCAGAGTACTGTCCGATGTACTTGCTCATGAGACCCTCTTCGAAGTAGTCGTGACCTGCAGGCACTGGAGTGTGTACTGTATAGAGTGAAGAAGTACGAACCACTTCGAGGGCTTCGTTGAACGACAGTCCGCTCTCTACGTATTCAGCAAGGCGCTGTACGTTTGCGAGTGCTGCGTGACCTTCGTTACAGTGGATGATGTCCTTCTTGATGCCGAGTTTGTTAAGGAGCAGCACACCACCGATGCCGAGCAGAACTTCCTGCTTGATACGGTTTTCCCAGTCGCCGCCATAGAGAGCGTGGGTGATGCTGCGGTCGTATTCAGAATTCATCTCGTTGTCGGTGTCGAGCAGGTAGAGTTTCACACGACCTACGTTTACTCGCCAAACCAGAGCATGAACAGTATAGTTGTTGTAAGGTACATCTACAACGACCTGGTTGCCGTTAGCGTCCAGTTCGCGTTCGATAGGCAGTGTCGGGAACTGCTGTGCCTCGTAGTTAGCTACCTGCTGACCCTCCATAGAGAGTGTCTGAGTGAAGTAGCCGTAACGGTAGAGGAAACCAACGGCGCAGAAGTCAACGTTTGAGTCGGATGCTTCCTTTACGTAGTCGCCGGCGAGGATTCCAAGACCGCCTGAGTAGATTTTCAGTACGTGGCTGAGTCCGTACTCCATACAGAGGTATGCTACAGAAGGACGCTTCTTGTCTGGCTTCACATCCATGTATTTACGGAAGTCCTTGTAGATAGCCTTCACGCGGTCAACAATCTGCTTGTCCTTTGCCAGAGTCTCCAGTTTCTCGTAGTTCATGCGGGAAAGGAAGAGTACTGGATTCTGAACAGTGTCGTGCCAGAGTTGTGGGTCCATGTCGTTGAAAAGGTGTCCTACTTCATTGTTCCAAGTCCACCACATGTTGTGTGCAATTTCGTCCAGCGGTTTGAGAGCCTCAGGAACCTGCGAGCGGACACTGATTTCACGCCAATTAGGAGTGTTGGCATTGCTTGCCTTAATTCTCATAATGTTTTTATTTATAATTGTTAATAATGTGCGGTTTTAGTTTAGTTTTTTTCTTTGAGAGAGGTTTATTTTATACGTTCGTTTCGCTTTCTTAGAGCGATGTCGTAAGCTTCGTAGTAGTAAGTGATGAAGTGTTTCCACAGCGCCTTTTCAGCTACTTTCTCTGCGGCTTTGCGTGCAGCCTTCACCTGTGCAGGAGTCATTTCTGAGAACTGCAGGATGGTCTGTGCGATTGTTTCCGACACTTCGTCGAAGTTATAGTCGCTGCGGTGGATGGTCTTCACGCCGTCGGCAAGTTCCGACTGACCGCCCTTCAGTTCGTTTGCCCACAGTCCGAAACCGGCAAGGTCGGTAGTGATGCAAGGCACATGGAAGGCAACACTCTCGGTCGGAGTGTAGCCCCAAGGCTCGTAGTACGAAGGGAATACGGTGAGGTCGGTACCGATAATCAGGTCGTAATATAGTTTGTTGAAGATGCCGTCGGTTCCGTCCAAGTAGCAAGGCACGAAGATGAGCTTCACATTGTCTTCCGGAGCATTGTGCATGTTGAGCCAGTCCATCTGACTCATCACGCGGTCGTTCCAAGGTTCGTTCAGTTCGTGGGTGATACGCGGATTAGGCAGAGCGCCCTTCGTCTTGGTGCCAGCCTTCATAGCCTGCTTCAAGTCGCCGCGAGCCTCGCGCATCCAAGCCGGAACGAAGATGAATGCGAGCACCGGTTTCTTCAGATTCTCATCGAAACGCAGGCGGTTGATGGCATCCACAAATACGTCGATACCCTTGTTCTTATATTCGTAGCGACCGCCGGTGGCAACGATGATTGTGTCGTCTTTCAGTTTAGTGCCCATGAGCGCGTTGGCTACTTTGAGCATCGACTGACGGGCTGCCTTGCGAGCCTCATCGAATGCTGCCTGTGGGGAAGGAACGAATCCGTTCTCGAAACCGTTCATCAGCACTACGTCCGACTCGCGGGTGAGCAGCTGCTTACACTCCTTGTCGGTGATGTTGCTCACTGTCGTAAAACAGTCAACAGCCAGTGTAGCACTCTTCTCTACCGAGTGCTTAGCCTCAACACCCAGTTCGCTTGCCATCTGGTCGCCGTTGTAAGCAAACAGATAGTCGTAGAGCGGTTTGCCGTTGCCGGCGATGCTGCGGCCGGTAGTAGTTGCGTGTGTAGTAAATATTGTAGCTACCTCAGGCACGTACTTCTGCACGTAGAGAGCAGCCAGACAGGTCTGCCACTCGTGTGCCTGGAACACCACATTGTCCTTCTCCGTCAGGCTGTGGAAGCGGAAGTAGCTCTCCACCACCTTGCCGGCAGCCCAAGAGAACACGATACTGTCGTTATAGTCGCCGTAAGCCTTCAGGGAGTTCACGCTGTAGTTGTCCCATGCCCAGAAGAAGATGTCGTTCACCTCTGGAAAGAAAGGCTGGAAATCGACCAGGATGGCAATCGGTTCGCCCGGAACCTGCCAACGGCCCACGCGGAAGTGGAGTCCCTCAGTCTGCTCAGCATGTTCGCGCCACTGCTTCAACAGCGTCTTGCTCTCCTTAAACAATGGATTTTTCTTTCCTGCCCAAAAGTCAGGACCGATAAAGAATACCTTGTCCTTCAGCTTATCCTGCAGCGTCTTGGCTCTTGTAGATAAAACTGTGTAGATACCCCCTACTTTATTGCATACCTCCCAGCTGGATTCGAAGATATACGAAGGGGTTAATTTTTTGTTGGTCATAAGTAATTGTAAAAATAGCTATTCTTGAATGGATCGCCTGTTTACGGCGCCATAAAAAATTTTACCTTAATTCTAAATCCGGTGCAAATATACGAGTAAGCGAGCAAAGTACAAAATGTATGTCCGTAAAATTGAAAATCTATGTCCGTAAAATTGAAATTCTGTGGAGAAAAAAGAAAAGGGAGGGGTACGCAAGCACAAAAAAATTTTGCACAAATTATTTTTATATTTTTTCCAGACATCACTCATTCATCGCAAACTTATTATTGTGTCTGTACTTGATGGCATCAATACAACTTGTTCATCACGAATTTGCTGCTGACTGAGTTTTAAGGTATGCCTGCGCCCCTCTCTCCAAGAAATATAAAACCCTTTATCTTTTTCTAGTTTTTATCAGCATTATTTCAAAGAAAGAACACGCCCCAACTCCACAAATGTGAATCGAAACGTGCTACATTATATCTCTTAGCGCCGCAGCGCATTTGCTATCAATTTCACCCCCGGACTTAACAGGATGGGTATTTTTTCCATTCATATTTAGCAGTTAATTATTCTGGTGCAAAGGTACGAGTAAGCGAGCAAAGTACAAAATAAATCTCGTTTTTTTTCCTTTATTTCAGTCGACAAAATTATACAATTATTCTAAGATTACGAAAGTTTTTAGGTAAAAATTGAAAAATAGAACGTACTTTTGCAAAAAATTCTGAAACACATATGAGACTGAGATTATTATACATAGCGCTGTGCATGATGTGCTTGAGTGCTGCAAAAGCAAACACAGAGGTGCACGGCAGAAAACGGGTGGCAGTAGTGCTGAGCGGAGGCGGCGCAAAAGGCGTGGCTCACATAAGGGCTCTGAAGGTGATAGAAGAGGCTGGCATACCCGTCGATATCATTGTGGGCACGAGTATGGGAAGCATCGTGGGCGGACTCTACGCATCGGGCTACACCGCCGACCAGATTGACAGTCTGGTGATGGTGCAAAACTGGCAGAACCTGCTCACCGACAAGACCGACCGCGCCAAAATCCGCCTCGACGAGAAGCAGAACACCGAGAAGTATATTCTGAGTATGCGCTTCGACAAAAGTCCGTTCGAGGTAATCGAAGGAGGACTCCTGAAGGGCAACAAGATAGGTTTTCTGCTGTCAGAACTGACTGCCGACCACCTGAAACCCATGGACTATAACAAGCTGCCTATTCCCTTTGCCTGCGTAGCTACCGACATCGTCACCGGCACAGAGGTGGACATGCATTCGGGCATTCTTGCCGAAAGCATCAGAACGAGCATGGCTATTCCGGGAGTGTTCTCACCCATAAAACGCGACAGCATGGTGCTGGTCGACGGCGGACTGGTGAACAACTACCCTGTAGATGTGGCAAGGAAGATGGGAGCCGACATAGTAATCGGCGTAGATGTGTCGAGTCCGTCGAGAGAGTACGCACAGTTCAAATCTGCTTCGACAGTGCTGATGCAGGTACTCGATATTGCCTGTGCCAACAAGATGACCGAGAACCGTGCCAACACCGACGTGCTCATCAGAGTGGACGTAAACGGATATTCCTCTGCCAGTTTCCAGAAGGCTGCCATCGACTCCCTCCTCATGCGAGGCGAAAAGGCGGCAAGAGAGAAATGGGACGAACTGATTGCACTGAAACCCGTCATCGGCATACCGAACGACTATGTGCCCGAAACCGTACGGCGCAAACCGAAGCACCTCGTCATCGACTACAAGACTTTCGAACCCGTGCCATCCATCTACAGCGCAAAGAACAACGCCAGCTTCCTCGGCATCGGAGCACGATTCGACAACGAAGAACTCGCTACCCTGCTCCTCGGCGGCACATACGAATTCAACCACAAGAACCACTTCCAACTGGGAGCTGAAGCACGACTCGGAAAACGACTCTACACTAAAGTGCGCACAAGCATCAACCCCTGGAAACGATGGAAACTGCAACTGCTCTACACCTTCACCTACAATGACATGAGACTATACAACGAAGGCTCGGAAATAGCCGACGTCAGCTTCCACCGCCACAACGTAAACCTCTCGCTCTCACGCTCGTGGCGACAACTGAGTCTTTCGTTCGGAACAGTATTCAACTCCGAACACTACGGCGAACGACTCACCACCAGACAATGGACCGACTTTGTACAGGAGAACATGACCGAACGCTCCCTATCCTACTTCTTCGCCATGCAGTTCGACAACCAAGACTCACGCGTATTGCCGAAACGGGGAATGAAATGGAGCATACAGTACAAATACTACACCGACAACGGCATTAAGTTCGGCGGCAAAGGCGGTATAAGCAGCGTAGAGGGCTACTGGAACATAGCCCTGCCCATCACCCGCACCACCATCCTGCAGCCTTTCGTCTCAGGCAGATTCGTAGAAAACCGCAACACCCACTTCTGCATGGCAAACTTCGTGGGAGGCATCGACACCTACGACCACTACATGCCGCAGCAACTACCCTTCGCCGGCATCAACTACGTGCAGATGGCACCTAATCAACTGCTCATCGGCGGACTCACCATCCGACAGTACATCACCGAAAACATCTACACCTTCGCCATCGGAAACTACGGCTTCACAGGCAATGCCTTCCAAAACTTCTTCAACACAAAGAACATGGTGGGCACTGCCATCGGAGGCGGATACAAAACTCCCGTCGGACCAATCGAACTCAACCTCAACTGGAGCAACATAACACAAAAACTCGGAGCTTTCTTCAACATCGGCTACATGTTCTGAAGTTTTTTCAAGGCAACCGTATCATTATATAATAAAAAGTCGTACCTTTGCATCCGATTTTTTAGAAACACTGAAGATAAGATGTTAACGTTAAAGCTTATTACTGAAGAAACAGACCGAGTTATCAAAGGTCTGGAGAAAAAACAATTCAAAGGTGCAAAAGAAGCAGTAGAGAAAGCTATTGCCATCGACAAAGAACGTCGCGAAGCACAGACTGCACTCGACGCCACACTGGCTGAAAGCAAGAAGTTCGCTGCCGAAATAGGCAAACTGATGAAGGCTGGCGACAAAGACGCTGCCGAACAGGCTAAGCAGGAAGTGGCAAAACTGAAGCAGAAGGCTGCCGACCTGGAGCAGAAGAAGGCTGACGCCGAAAACGCACTCACCGCCCACCTTTGTACCATTCCAAACATACCATACGACGAAGTACCAGAAGGCAAAGGAGCCGAGGACAATGTAGTTGTGAAGTCATCCCTGCGCGAATGCAAACCAGGCGACACTGTAGGCAACTGGGACACAGTGCCTGCAAACGGCGAAGCAAAACTGCCGCACTGGGAACTCGCTAAGAAGTACAACCTCATCGATTTCGACCTCGGAGTGAAAATCACCGGAGCCGGTTTCCCCGTATATACAGGCAAAGGCGCACAACTGCAGCGTGCTCTGATAAACTTCTTCCTTGCAGAAGCTAACAAAGCCGGATACACCGAAATAATGCCGCCAACTGTAGTGAACGCAGCCAGCGGATACGGCACAGGACAGCTGCCCGACAAGGAAGGACAGATGTACCACTGCGAGGTGGACGACCTCTACCTCATCCCTACAGCCGAAGTGCCTGTAACAAACATCTACCGCGACGTCATCCTCGACGAAAAGCAGTTGCCAATCAAAAACTGCGCCTACACTCAGTGTTTCCGTCGCGAAGCAGGAAGCTACGGCAAAGACGTGCGCGGACTGAACCGTCTGCACGAATTCTCAAAGATTGAAATCGTTCGTATCGACACTCCTGAACACTCTAAGCAGAGCCACCAGGAAATGCTCGACCACGTAGAGGGACTCTTGAAGAAGCTCGAACTCCCCTACCGCATCCTGCGTCTGTGTGGCGGCGACCAGAGTTTCACATCTGCCATCTGCTACGACTTCGAAGTATATAGCGAAGCACAAGGCCGCTGGCTCGAAGTTTCTTCTGTAAGCAATTTCGACACATATCAGGCTAACCGACTGAAGTGCCGCTACCGCAATGCCGACAAGAAAGTGCAGCTCTGCCACACCCTCAACGGTTCGGCTCTCGCACTGCCTCGTATCGTTGCATCTATCCTGGAAAACTTCCAGACAGAGAAAGGCATCCGCATGCCAAAGGCTCTCGTGCCATACACAGGTTTCGAATACATCGACTAAAAAATCAAAAATCTAACATACATTTTAAGGATTATGAACAAGATCGTTTCTAAGGAACAATTCAGTGAGAAAGTATTCAAGTTTGTAGTTGAAGCTCCACTCATTGCTAAATCACGTAAAGCCGGACACTTCGTTATCGTTCGTGTTGGCGAACAAGGCGAACGTATGCCTCTTACAATCGCAGACTCAGACGTAGAAGCCGGCACTATCACTCTGGTGGTTCAGAAGGTAGGTTATTCTTCTACAAAACTCTGCAACCTTAATGCAGGTGACTATATCACAGACGTAGTAGGTCCTCTGGGTCAGGCTACTCATATCGAGAACTTCGGAACAGTAGTCTGTGCCGGCGGTGGTGTCGGTGTAGCTCCTATGCTCCCTATCATCAAGGCTCTGAAGCAGGCAGGAAACAAAGTAGTTTCAGTTCTCGCTGGTCGTACCAAGGAACTCATCATACTCGAAGATCAGGTTCGCGAATATAGCGACGAAGTAATCATCATGACCGACGACGGTAGCTATGGCCAGCAGGGCGTAGTAACTGTAGGTATCGAACAGGTTCTGCAGCGCGAAACCGTAAACAAGGTATTCGCTATCGGTCCTGCTATCATGATGAAGTTCTGCTGTCTGCTCACTAAGAAATACAATGTTTCTACCGACGTCAGCCTTAACACCATCATGGTCGATGGTACTGGTATGTGTGGTGCTTGTCGTATCACTGTCGGTGGCAAGACTAAGTTCGTCTGCGTAGATGGTCCTGAATTCGACGGACACGAAGTAGATTTCGATGAGATGTTCAAGCGTATGGGGGCTTTCAAGCCAATCGAAATCGAAGAGATGAAGAAACTCGAGGAGCACGTTGCTTCTGTTGCTCCACAGGCAAAGAAAGAGGAGACTGTAGATGCTACAGGCATGACTACCGACACTCCACTCGCAGAACTGACAGACCGCAATGCTCAGTGGCGTAAGGACTTGGCTGCAAGCATGAAACCAAAGGACAGAGGCGAGATTGAACGTTGCGTAATGGGCGAACTCGACCCTGTTTATCGTGCTACAACACGTACAGAAGAAGTAAACATAGGTCTTACTAAGGAACAGGCTCTCACTGAGGCAAAGCGCTGTCTCGACTGTGCTAAGCCATCATGTATGGAGGGTTGCCCTGTTTCAATCAATATTCCTTCATTCGTTAAGAACATCGAACGCGGACAGTTCCTCGAAGCAGCTAAAGTGCTCAAGGCTACAAGTGCTCTGCCTGCTGTTTGTGGTCGTGTTTGTCCACAGGAAAAGCAGTGCGAAAGCAAGTGTATCCACCTGAAGATGGGACACAAGGCTGTTGCAATCGGTAACCTGGAACGTTTCGCTGCCGACTTCGAACGTCAGTCTGGCAAGATGGCTCTTCCTGAGTGCGCACCAAAGAACGGCATCAAGGTAGCTATCGTCGGTTCTGGTCCTGCAGGACTCAGCTGCGCTGGAGATATGGCAAAGGCTGGTTACGACGTAACAGTATTTGAGGCCCTCCACGAAATCGGTGGTGTGCTCAAGTATGGTATTCCTGAGTTCCGTCTGCCAAACGCTATCGTTGACGTAGAAATCGAGAACCTCCGCAAGATTGGTGTCAACTTCGTAAAAGACTGTATCGTCGGCAAGACTATCACTGTACAGGATCTTGAGAAGGAAGGCTACAAGGCTATCTTCGTAGCAAGCGGTGCAGGTCTGCCAAATTTCATGGGCATTCCAGGAGAAAACTCTGTAGGCATCATGTCTTCAAACGAATACCTCACTCGTGTAAACCTCATGGATGCTTCAAATCCTGCAAGCGACACACCAATCGTTCGTGCGAAGAGCGTAATGGTAGTCGGTGGTGGTAACACAGCAATGGACTCTTGCCGTACAGCAAAGCGTCTTGGTGCTGAGAAAGTATTCATCGCTTATCGTCGTAGCGAAGCAGAAATGCCAGCACGTCTCGAAGAGGTTAAGCACGCAAAGGAGGAAGGCATCGAATTCCTTACTCTCCACAACCCAATCGAATACATCGCTGACGAAAAGGGTAACGTAACTCAGGTTAAACTCCAGGTTATGGAACTTGGCGAACCAGACGCAAGCGGTCGCCGCAGCCCAATACCTGTAGAAGGCAAGATTGTTACTCGCGACATCGACATGGCTATCGTAGCTGTAGGTGTTAGTCCTAACCCACTCGTTCCAAAGTCTGTTGAAGGCCTCGAACTGGGTCGCAAGAACACTATCGCCGTAAACGAACAGATGCAGTCAAGCATTCCAACCATCTTCGCAGGTGGTGACATCGTTCGTGGTGGAGCAACAGTTATCCTTGCTATGGGTGACGGTCGCCGTGCTGCAGCAGCCATGATTGATATGCTCAGCAAAAAATAAACAATAATACTCTTACATAATATAATAAAGAAAGTGGTTTATTCGTTTTTAGAATAGACCACTTTTATTTTTATGAAGATAAGCAACCACATTTTTACACATTATTATATAATATTATGCAGCATGGCTGTTGCTATGCTATGCATGTCTGCTTGCTCCAAAGACGAGCAGTTTACTACCGACCGTAGTGCAACTCTGGCATTTTCTGACGATACTATCAGTTTCGACACTCTGTTCACAACCATTGGTTCCAGTACGGAAACCCTAATGATTTACAATAGAAACAGCAACGGAGTGCGACTCAAAAACGTAAAACTTCAGAATGCAGCAGCAACGGGATTCCGCATGAATGTGGACGGACAATTCGGCACTTCGTTCGACAACCTGGAACTCTATGGTGGTGACAGCCTGTTCTGTTTTATTGAGGTAACCGTAAAAACGCAGAACAATAACGACCCAGTTCTTATAAAAGACGAACTAGTCATTACCCTCGAAAGCGGAACACAACAACGCATTCCTCTGAAGGTGTATGGTCAGGATGCAGAAATCCTTCACAACCCTACCATTACAGCAAATACCATATACTCTGCTACAAAGCCTTACCTCATCTATGGGGCTCTGACAATAAATGAAGGCGTTACTCTGACTCTTGCACCAGGCGCACGACTATTCTTCCACGCAAATGGATATATAGACTGCAACGGCACACTCTATGCCGACGGTTCAAGCGATGAGATAATCCTCAGAGGTGACCGTCTCGATCATATGTTTGATTATCTGCCATACGACCGTCTCGACAACCAGTGGTTAGGAATTATTCTGAACAATTCCAGCAAAGACAACTATCTGAAAAACGTCGACATACACAGTGGCAGCTACGGAATTTCAGCAAACGGAGAGAATACAGACAACACAAAACTCACCTTGCTAAGTTCCACCATCCATAATGTAGGTGGAAACGGACTTTACCTCAACAACTGTGCAGCAATCGTTGCAAACACTCAGATTAGCAACTGCCGCGGCAATTGTGTAGAGGTATTTGGCGGAAAATACACATTCGACTTCTGCACCATAGCACAGTTCTGTCCTTGGATAGCAGACCGAGGACACGCTCTCGAATTCTCTAACGGCAGCAATGGTGACGACTACAAAGCTCTAAAACAACTCAGCATGACAAACTGTTTCATAACCGGTTATGCTAAGGATGAAGTATTCGGAACTCCCAACAATAAAGTAACAGATGCGGAATTCAATTTCAAGTTTACAAACTGCGTACTCTGTACAGAAGAACCAAAGACGTACGCAGAAAACTTCGTAAATTGTACATATCAGACAACAGATCAGTCAAGCAATTTCAAAACCTTCGACACTAAAAATTTCATCTACGACTTCCAACTGACTGAAGGAAGCATAGCTCGTGGCAAGGGCACCGATGCAGACAATATTCTAACCATCTACCCAACCGACCGCTTAGGTAAAGAACGCACTGCTTCTTCCATCGACGTAGGTTGCTATCAATTCTAATTGACAATTGACAATTAAAAAATAGGATTGCATTCTTCTTTGAGTGCAATCCTATTATTCTTTTGGTGGATAAGGACCTAACCATCGCATTTGCTGCAAGACCCACGATTGACGCCTTCGCATATAGGACGACGGATTTGCGCTATTCATCTTACGCGGATTGGGCAACGAGACAGCAATCAGAGCACATTGGTTCTTGGTAAGCCGTTTTGCCGGTACTCCAAAATGTTCAAGAGCTACAGCCTCTGCACCATATATACCATCACCCATCTCGATAGTATTCAGATAGACTTCCATAATCCTCTCCTTGCTCCAGAATGTCTCGATAAGAATGGTAAAATAGACTTCCAACCCTTTTCTAACCCAAGAATGCGAAGGCCACAGGAATACATTCTTAGCAGTTTGCTGACTGATTGTGCTTGCTCCCCTCTCGCGCTTTCCGTCTGCACTCTCCTGAATAGCCACCTTTATCTGTGCAAAATCAAAACCATAGTGATTGAAAAAATTCTGGTCTTCACTTGCCCACACAGCCAATGGCAGATAAGTGGATATGCTGTCGGCAGGAACCCACTGGTGTTTCAGTTTTGGAGATTCGCCATGTATCACCTGTTGTCCTAAACGGATAAACATAAGCGGCGAACAGGGAACGGGCACCCAACGATAAAGAACTACAAAAAAAATGGAAGACCCGAAGAAAAGTATCAGGGTCCACCTTATGAAATGAAAAATCCATAATGCATAATATTTCAATTTACGAGCAATTCCTCCTCCTATCATATTACTGCATTATGGATTTTTCTTAACTATTTAAAATTCAGTTATTATTGCAATGTTCCAGCGTTTGCTGCGTCAATCATTGCCTTAGAAGCATACAGATAAACTTCTACGCGACGGTTCTGCTGCTTACCTGCTGCAGTAGAGTTGTCTGCTACAGGATTAGCTTCGCCAAGTCCTTCAACACTCTTAATCTGAGAAGAAGAAACGCCCTGATTGATAAGATATGTAGAAACTGCCTGAGCGCGCTGCAAAGACAAAGCTTGGTTCTTTTGAACACTCTCAGCTGCAGTACTGCCTTTCCAACCTTGATTGTCTGTGTATCCCTGGATAGCACAGTCCATATCAGTGTTCTTTTTCAACACATTATTTGCAAATGAGATGAGTGAACTCTGAGCAGATGGGCTCAATGCAGAGCTACCTGAGTTGAAGAGAATACCAGAATCGAATGTAACCTTAACAGCCTGCAAGCCATTTGCATCCTGTACAGTTTCAACCTGAGCATTTGATACCTGCTGAGCAGCTGCCTTTGCCTTATCCATCTTCTTACCAATAAGATAACCGGCACCTGAACCAACAGCTGTACCAATTGCAGCACCAATTGCTGTACCAGCACCAGAACGTCCGCCAATCAGGAAACCAGCCAAAGCACCAATAGCAGCACCACCACCAGCACCGATAGCAGTTCCCTTTGTTGCGTTTGAAGCATTCTGACAACCTTCGAATACCAATAATGCACTAAGTGCAAGAACAATAACTTTGAGATTTTTCATAACTAATAAATATTTAAAATGGAAAATTCTTTAAATTTCCGTCAAAGGTAATACTTATTTTTTATTTTACATTTTACATTTTACTTTTTTACGTAACTTTGCAGAAGATTTTAATAATATTTATAATGGCAACAGAACTAAAAGACTTAACAAAGCGTAGTGAAGACTACTCTAAATGGTACAATGAACTCGTAGTGAAAGCAGATTTGGCAGAGCAATCCGATGTACGCGGATGCATGGTAATAAAACCATACGGCTACGCTATCTGGGAAAAGATGCAGCAGAACCTCGACCGCATGTTTAAGGAGACAGGAGTGCAGAATGCTTACTTTCCACTGCTCATCCCAAAATCATTCCTCTCTCGCGAAGCAGAACACGTAGAAGGATTTGCAAAAGAATGTGCCGTAGTTACTCACTACCGTCTGAAAACCAATGAAACACACGACGGAGTTGTTGTTGATCCAGCTGCAAAATTGGAAGAGGAACTCATCATTCGACCTACATCAGAGACTATCATCTGGAACACATATAAGAACTGGATTAACTCCTATCGCGACCTCCCAATCCTCTGCAATCAGTGGTGTAACGTAATGCGTTGGGAAATGCGTACTCGTCTGTTCCTCCGCACATCTGAGTTCCTTTGGCAAGAAGGTCACACAGCTCATGCTACACGCGAAGAAGCAGAAGACCGTGCTAAGATGATGCTCAAGGTTTATGCAGACTTTGCTGAAAAATACATGGCAGTACCTGTTATTCAGGGAGTAAAGAGTGAAACAGAACGTTTCGCCGGAGCTCTCGACACATACACTATAGAAGCAATGATGCAAGACGGAAAGGCTCTCCAGTCTGGTACAAGCCACTTCCTCGGACAGAACTTCGGTAAGGCATTCGATGTAACATTCCTCAATAAAGACAACAAACCAGAATATGCTTGGGCTACTTCATGGGGAGTTTCTACCCGACTCATGGGAGCACTCATCATGACTCACTCCGACGACAATGGTCTAGTATTGCCTCCAGCACTCGCTCCTATTCAGGTGGTTATCATACCAATCGGCAAGAATGACCAGATGCCTATGCTTGACGAAAAAGCAAATGCTATTGCTGAAAACCTACGTAAGATGGGCATCAGTGTTAAGTATGACAATGCAGACAACAAACGTCCAGGATTCAAGTTTGCCGACTACGAACTCAAGGGTGTTCCAGTTCGTCTTGTACTTGGAGCACGCGACCTAGAGAAGGGTCTTGTAGAAGTTATGCGTCGCGACACACTCGAGAAAGAAAACCTTTCTGTAGAGGGCATCGAACAGCATATCAAGCAGTTGCTCGACGAAATCCAAGACAATATATATAAGAAAGCAGTCGCCTTCCGCGATGCTCACATCTACGAATGTGATAACTATGACGAATTCAAAGAGCGCATCAAAGATGGCGGTTTCTTCCTTTGTCATTGGGACGGCACAGCAGAAACAGAAGCAAAAATCAAGGAAGACACCCAGGCTACAATCCGTTGTGTTCCTTATGCATTCGAACAAACTCCAGGAACCGATATGGTAAGCGGAAAACCTGCAGTTGCCCGTGTTCTTATTGCTCGCGCATATTAAACTGCGTACAAACATCAAGAATGTACACCTACAAATATCCACACCCTGCCGTCACAACCGATTGCGTCATATTCGGATGGGATGGAACACAATTGCAGGTACTACTGATACAACGAGGGAATGACCCATTTAAAGGCAAATGGGCATTCCCTGGTGGTTTTTTAAATCCTAATGAATCGTGCGAGGAAGGTGCAGCTCGCGAACTGGAAGAAGAAACTGGGTTTACTGGAGCGCATATCGAACAGTTTCATACATTTAGCACTCCTAACAGAGATCCTCGTGAACGCATTATCACTGTTGCTTTTTATGCCTTAGTCCGTATTCGTGATGTACAAGGAGCCGATGATGCTGCACAAGCCATGTGGTTCAGTCTGAACAGTATTCCCCCACTCGCTTTCGATCATGAAGAAATGTTCAGACTTGCAAAAAAATGTCTTTGGGAACGACTCCATTTCGAAACAGCAGAAAGCAAACTGATAACTCAAAATTTCACAGAAAAAGAGTTGGAAACCATTCTAAATTCGCTAAAATAGCTAGAATTCCTATATTTTCAAACAAAAATTTTCACAGGTAATAGTTTATATATATACTACTACTCGTTATTTTACATATTTACATTCCTAAAATCAACCCTTAAACACATTTACAAGCGTCATAAAACTACCGAATCGTCGATTTTCTTATAAATGGGCGACAAATAGAGTATTCTAAGTCGATTTGACATTATAGGAAAATCTGTATAGTTCTTAGTCTATTTTTATATCTTTGTCGGTATAAATCCCCCAAAATACACATTATAAATATATAGTATTTTCATAATACATACTTTTTACGTAGCTTTGCACACAAATAACCATAATTTATAACTATGAAAAGGAATCTTTTACTTCTTGTCGTAGCATTGCTTACGACAACCTTTGTTTTCGCACAGCGTAAAACAGACAAACTCGATCGCGGATTGGTAGCGATGAAAGTTTCAAATGGAGTATTTCTATCGTGGCGTATTCTCGGTGAAGAATATTACGATGTTTCGTACAACGTGTATCGAGACGGAACACTAATCACTACGACTCCTCTGAATGTTTCAAACTATACAGACAAGACTGGAACACTCACCAGCAAATACACAGTAGAACCAGTATGGAATGGTTCTTCGCAGTCTGGTCTTCATACAAAACAAAAGAGCGTACTCTCTTTGGGTGTTCAAAGTCCAGAAGTAACTCCTTGGGCAAGTAGCTATAAGGAGATACAGCTTACTCACGAAGGCATTGCCAGCACACTTGTTCCAAACGATGCCTGTTGTGCCGATGTGGATGGTGATGGCGAACTGGAAATCCTGATGAAGTTCGACAACCTAAGCGAGGCTCAACAGTCATATCCGAGGAATGGTCCTACAGTTGGTGGTAAAGTAACTCACGAGTACACCATTTTTGAAGTACTGAAGCAGAACGGCAAACGTCTGTGGTGGGTTAACTGCGGACCTAACATGGGTGATTTTCAGAACAATGAACAGAATATCGTAGCTTACGACTGGGATGGTGACGGAAAGGCTGAAGCTGTTATGCGTGCTGCTGATGGTACAGTTATTCATATGGCCGACGGAACAACTTATACTGTAGGTAATGCAAATGTAAATGTTCGTGCTGCTACCGGTGGTGGTACAAACTGGTTTGTCACTACAGATGGTGAATACCTTGTATATATGAATGGTGAGACAGGGAAACCATACCAGTGCATACCTTACCCACTCAAACGTCTTGAGTCTGGCGAAACAGATTTGGCAAAAGCATGGGGTGACGGATATGGTCACCGTTGTTCTAAACACTTCTTCGGAGCACCTTATCTTGATGGACGCAAACCAAGCATCTTCCTTGCCCGCGGTATCTACACTCGTCATAAGATGATTGCCTATGACGTTAATCCTGAAACACATAAGCTTGAAGTTCGTTGGACATGGTACAACAATACCAATGGTCCTTGGAAGGGTCAGGGCTACCACAACTATGCCATTGCCGATGTCGATATGGATGGACGAGATGAAATAGTCTTTGGTTCTATGGTTATCGACGACAATGGAAAAGGTCTGTCAACAACAGGTCTCGGACATGGTGACGCAGAACATGTAAGCGATTTGAACCCTTACATTCATGGTCTTGAGATTTATGCATGCCTCGAGGACAATCCAGGAAACAACTATCGCAATGCTACAACCAGCAAAATATACCACAGATTCATGGCAGGAAGCGACGATGGTCGTGCTATGGCTGGTAACTTCTGCAACGACTTCCCTGGTTCGCTTGGTTGTTCTGCACGCGAAGGTGCAATAAGCCTTGTGAAGAACGAAGCTGTAAGCGGACTTGGTGCTACAGGTGTGAACACAAACTTCCGCATTTATTGGGACGGAGATCTCTGCGAAGAAACCTTTAACTATCTAAATGGCAAAAATACAGAAGGTTGCGTGGCTAAGTATGGTAGTTGGTCACCTATCTACACTTGTGAAGGCTCTATGACCAACAACGACACAAAGGGTACTCCTTGTTATCAGGGTGATATCCTTGGTGACTGGCGCGAAGAAATCATCATGCGAACAGCAAACAATAATATCCGAATCTACTCTACTCCAACAGCAACAAAGTGGCGCAACTACACACTCTGGCACGACCATCAGTATCGTAATGCTATGGTTTGGCAGATGTGCGGATACAACCAACCACCTCACGCAAGCTATTTCCTCGGAGAACTGGAAAAAATTACTATTGCTCCTCCACCACTCACACTCAACGGACGTACTGAAGTGGCAAATGGCGGAGCAGTCAATGCATCACTGAACAATCAGCACATTATTGTTTGTGAAACAAATAATACATCAGTAAGCATTGAATCAGGAGCAAAACCATACATCCTTACTTTCAACATTCCATCTTGGGTACAGGGTTCTGCACCAAGCGAATGCTCAACTCAAAGTACAAAAATCACTTATCAGACATACACTTGTGATGTAACAGGTGGCGGTCTTGCTGGTGATGCACGACTGATAAAGCAAGGAGATGGAATCTTGAACCTGCCAAAGGCTAACTTCGCTCACACTGGTGAGACAACCCTATGGGGAGGAACCGTTAACTTCGACGGCACGATGAAGCAGTCACCTCTTATGCTTCATCGTTTTGCAGAACTGAATTCTAATGGTGGTGAGTTCAAAACTATCACAATGGAATATGGTTCAATTCTCCGTCCAGGTGGTGCTGACAACAAGGGAACCATCACTGCCGACTCACTCGGACTAGGATTCGGTTCTCGTGTAATCGTCGACCTCTATAGCGATGGAACAGCCAGTGACCTCCTTAAACTGAACAAGTTAGGCATAGAGCGCAAGACGGGTACGGCTTGGACAACAGGTGGTCCTGAATACCTTAAGCCAGTCATTCAGCTTGTTGGTCATCCAGCAGGTTCTGAAACTGCTGTAGCTCCAGGCAAATATGTAATAGCTGAACTTAGCTCTGCTGAAGGATTGAAGGGTTCTGTAGAAAACATCATCCTCGAAGGTTTGCAAAAGCAGAAGAAGACAATCTATATGGAGGACAACAAACTGATTGTTGAAATCATCAAGATGCGTGAAGCTTCTAATGTCACTTGGAACGGCATAGACAACGGCATTTGGGACTTCGCAGAGACAGAAAACTTCCTGAATACTTCTGCAGGCAACGAACCTACATACTTCACAGCTGGCGACAATGTAACATTCGACGAAAGCGCTGCAAACAAAACTATTACAATCAGCGACAATCTTATTCCTGCATCTGTAACAGTCAACAACACAAGTGCTTACACCTTCAGCGGAGAAGGTAGCATCGACGGAGATGCTTCATTCACTAAAGAAGGCAGCGGAACGGTAACTATCAACACTCAGAACAGTTATACTAAGGGTAACTTCCTGAAAGGTGGTACTGTAAAGGTTTCTTCTCTAGCAAATCAATATAGTGCAACTGGTAACCTTGGAGGTATCACTAAGTCGGCAAACCTCTTCACTATGGAGAATGGTGCAGTTCTGCAAACTACAGCAAATGTAGAACAGGCTTCACCAATGAAGATGATAGGCGACGAAGGTGGTGTAATCAATAACTCCGGCGAATTCCTTATGAATGCAGCTATGTCTGGTACATTACTTACAAAGAAGGGAGCTGGTTCACTTAAGTTTGGTGCAAACAGCAGTCTTACTCGTCTTGTTGTTGCAGCTGGACATATCGACTGCAACAGCGGCAACCCAGCACAGACTGTAGTACTGCAGAATGGTACCATATGGGACAACACTCAGGCAACTACCCACACCATTGAAGTACCAAAGAGCAAGACCGGAACTTGGAACCTCACCAACACATATTATACAGCTTATGCAAACAAGGTTATTGGTGCAGGAACTCTGACTATCAACCCTCGCAACACAGTAAGTCGAGTTCGCATCTCTGCAAACATGAGCGAGTTCACAGGTACTATAAAGCATACAAATACAAACATTTGGTTGCCACTCGACAACTCTTACGGTTTACCAAATGGTACTCTCGACATAGCTGAGAACTGTAATGTAACCAATGTATGTAAAGTATTCAAGATTGGTAAACTCACTGGTAAGGGTGGTCTTCGTCAGCCTATTTCCGACTTCAAGAGTCAGACTCCTGTAACAGGCAGCAACACTTGGAAGGTAGGAAACAGCACAATGGGCAACTTCACATTCGATGGTATCATCGGCGATGATGGTGGTACAAACAAGTCCATCTTCGAAAAGATTGGTACTTGCAAGATGACAGTTTCGGGCAAGTGGACCAACACAGGTACAGTAACCATCAGTGAAGGTGAACTGCAGGTTAAGTCTGGAGCTGTACTCGGCAAGGGTGCTTTGACTGTTAAGCAAGGTGCCACCCTGTCTGGAGTAACTGGTTCTGGCGACCTCACAAACTCATCGTTTACTATTGATGGAACACTTCAAGTCGGTTCTTCAGCTACAAGTACTTCTGGTGCTATGAACTTCAACAACGCTAATGTTACATTCGGTGCAAACAGTATCCTCGAAACCGGAGTCCGTAAGGCATCAGATGCAGTCAGAATCAAGAACATCAAGACAATGACGATGAACGGAACTGTATCAGTTTACGTTCCAGCAACTCATGCCCTCAAACTTGGTGACGAAATAGTTCTTTGGGAAGCTACCACAACAACTGGTTCTCCAAAACTGGCAAATGTAATTATCGACGACAAGTTCCAGTGGAACACATCTCGTCTCAACGAGGGAATCCTCATTGTTGAAGAAATTGATCCTGCTACAGGCATCGATGGCATCAATGCAGAAACCTCTAAGTTTGCAATCTTCACTCTCGACGGAAGATATGCAGGAACAGATGAACAGACTCTTAGCAAGGGTATCTATATCCGTAATGGAAAGAAGATTATAGTGAAGTAAGAGACAACTTACAGTTTACATAATAAAAACGGGAATGAAAAAAAATTAAAAATTTTCATTCCCGTTTAGTTGTTGTTTAAACTATTATTTGTACTTTTGCGAATCTTAAGATAATAAATCACTTCTATGGAAGACATCTATTCACTTAAATTCTCTCAAATCTCGCGTCTCATCGGCGAGGGTATCAAAAAAGAACGTCTGACACAGAACATAACTCAGCAGGATATGTCTGATCAGATTAATGTTTCAGTATCATCTATCAAGAAAATTGAGAAAGGCGAGATTTGTTCGTTCGACTCTCTCTTGAGAGTTCTTAAGAGACTGGGCAAACTCGAGGTTCTCAAGCCATTGGTTGAGTCTGTCGATTCTCCTACACTCGAAGAACTGAAAGATATGGTTCAGGAAGCAAAAGCTGGTCAGCGCGTTCGTGCCAGCGGCAAGCATCTTCGTTCATAATCACCACAGGGAGTTCTGCCTGCAAATTTTTCTCAGCACTCTGCTTACTTAATTCAACTTTTGCAAGTTGAATCACTTAATCGTTTTCAGTAAAGCCTGGCAACCTTCAAGCACATCTTGCCAGGTAGCTTCAAAATTGTCTGTGTACCAAGGGTCGGCCACTTCACCAGGACGATTTGTATAGTCCATCAGCATGTGGATTTTTCCCTCCGGGTCGCCTCCACAGATGCGATTCATATTGCGGATATTCCACGAATCCATACCAATAAGTAAATCATAACGGTTGTAATCAGAACTGTTCACCTGCCTAGCAATCTTACCCTTACAACTTATTCCATGCTCTGCAAGTTTTTGTCTTGCAGGTGGATACACACTATTACCAATCTCCTCTGTAGATGTTGCAGCCGACTCAATCAGAAACTGTTCCTCAAGTCCTGCTTTCTTCACCAAATCCTTCATCACAAACTCCGCCATTGGACTTCTGCATATATTTCCGTGACACACAAAAAGTATTCTGTATTTTGTATCCTTACCCATTCTAATCTATGCTTATTAGTGATATCATATTATTAATTTTGTGCAAATATACGACAAATGCGTATTTTTGTGTACCTTCGCAAACAAAAAATGACGATTGAAAATATTTGTATATACTATCTGGCAGGAATCAATCTTCTGACCTTCCTTGTTTACGGAATAGACAAGTGGAAGGCAAGACACACAAAATGGCGAATCTCAGAAGCAACGCTTTTGGGACTCGCCATTATTGGAGGAAGTATTGGTGCCTGGTTAGGTATGAAAATTTGGCATCATAAGACAATGCACAAGAAATTCAAATACGGCATTCCTTTTATACTATTGCTACAGATAGCAGCAACTCTGAAATATCTTAGAGTTTATTAGCCAAAGCAATTACCTTCTGCTTGGTTTCCTCTGTCTTCTGTTCGTCAATCTTTGCAGATACGAAACCCATATTCTCTGTTTTCCAGTAGTTGCAAATGTCGCGGAACTCAGCAGTAGCTCCGTCATATACACCAGGAGAATAGGAAGAAACGAGCAGAGCCATCTTCTTCACCTTAGCAGGAGCATTAACGCAATACATACGCTGGATAGGCGCCTGAATCTGAGCGTTCAGAGTAAAATAATAGATAGGAGCAGCCAACACCAGAGCTTCAGCTTCAGCCATCAAAGGATACAGTTCCTGCATATCATCCTTCTGAATACAGGCGCCATTGCCTTTGCCGTGACAATATTCACAGGCAAGACAGCCGGCAATCTTCTTCTTTGAAACATTTACTAGAGTCACTTCATGACCTGCTGCTTCAGCAGCCTTCTTATACTCTTCCGCCATCCAAGCGGTGTTGCCGTTCGCACGTGGCGAAGCCTGTAAAATCAAAACTTTCATGGATTATTTGTTTAAATGTTAGAGGATAGAAATAACATTATCTCGCCACAAAAGTACAAAATCTTATTTAAACAACAAAGAAATATGTATCTTTGCACGCAAAGAAAAAAAATGATATGGCAAGAATAAAAAACAAAGACAGAGACCGCATCGATTTCGGAAAGTCTAAAATAGAACCCTTATTTCAAAGTATCTTCTTCCCCACCCTCCTCTCGATGGTGTTTGCATCTTTGTTTACCGTAGCCGACGGAATATTTGTTGGACAGGGTGTTGGTAGCGACGCCCTAGCAGCCATCAACATTGTAGCGCCCCTGTTTCTTATGACTACAGGCATTGCACTCATGTTCGGAGCAGGAGTATCAGTAGTAGCAAGCATCCACCTTTCTCATGGCAACACCAAAGCTGCAAATATCAATATTACCCAGGCACTTGAAGTAGCCTCACTGCTGATGGCAGTCCTTTCCGTAGTGATATATTTTTTTCGCACGCCCTTCCTGCGACTCCTTGGTTGCAGCGATGCACTCATGCCCCTGGCTCAGCAGTACCTCCTCTACATCCTTCCCGGCTGTGTTTTCATCATAAGTCAGTTAGTCGGCACCTTCGTAATCCGTCTCGACGGCTCTCCTAAATATGCTGCCACCCTGGAAATCATCCCTGGCATCCTCAACATCTTCCTCGACTGGCTCTTTGTCTTCCCCATGCAGATGGGTATTGCGGGCAGCGCCCTTGCATCCACCCTCTGTTGTGCTGTAGCCGCCGGAATGGTAGCTTGGTATATGTTATTCCGCACCAAGACCATCCATATTCATCGTCTCAAGATAAGTCTCACCAGCGCCTATCTCACCCTGCGAAATATATGGTACATGGCTCGTAGCGGTTTCTCTTCGATGCTTGGCGAACTCGCAATGTCGATGATACTGCTTACGGGCAACTACGTCTTCATACACAAACTGGGTGAAGACGGAGTAGCAGCCTTCTGTGTGGCATGCTACCTATACCCTATCGTATTCATGATAAACAACGCCATAGCTCAGTCGGCACAACCCATCATCAGTTTCAACTACGGAGCAGGCAACACCAAACGAGTGAAGGAAGCCTTCCACCTCAGTCTCCGCACAGCAGTCATCTGCGGACTGTTAGCAACGGCCATACTCTCCCTTGGAGCCCATCCCCTTATCGGTATGTTCCTCCATGCAGGTACAAAACCCTATGAATATGCCATCGCAGGACTTCCGCTCTTCGCTTTCTCAGCCATATTTTTTGCCCTAAACGTAGCAATCATCGGATACTATCAGTCCATAGAACAGAACACTCGAGCCACAATATACATGCTGCTTCGCGGACTCATCTTCCTCGTTCCAGCCTTCATATTTATGCCCCAGTTTCTATCCACTCAGGGGCTGTGGCTTGCCGTTCCTGCCTCCGAATGCCTGACCTTTATTGTAATTCTCTTAACAAAAAAGAAAATGAAGTCTAACTAGATATGAGTGTAAAATAAAAATACAAAAACAAAAATGTGTTAATTATGAGAATAAAAATGTTCATTTTTTTTGTATATAATTTTCTTTCACTACTTTTGTAGCATAAATAGTATTTTAAATAACAACTCTTTAAAAAATCGATTATGGAAAAAACTATTATTGGAGAAAATGCCGGCATCGTATGGCGTGCTCTTAGCGAAAAAGGAGGTCTGTCGTTTGAACAATTACAGGCAGCAACTAATTTGGATTCAGCAGATGTGCTGACTGCTATTGGTTGGTTGGCTCGTGAGAATAAGATCAGTTTCACCAAGTCGAATGGCATTACATCAGTACAAATCTATCAGGAGAAGTATTATTGATTTCCGCTTAGATAACTCGTTTTACTGCGGCCCTTACGGTCGCAGTTTTTTTTAAATTGTAAAATAATTAAATATGACTATGAAAAAGATTTTATCCGTATGTGCAGGTCTGCTTACTCTCATGGCTTGCAATTGTAACGAACCAAAACCTGAGGCTGCTGCATGTTCAGACGGTCAGGCTATCATTGACAACATTATGACTCGTACAAGTGTACGTGCATATACTGAACAAACAATCAGCAACGACACAATCGAAACGCTGTTGCGTGCCGGAATGGCTGCACCTACAGCTGTTAACAGACAACCCTGGCACTTCGTAGCCATCACTGACAAGGATAAACTGAACGGCATTGCTGAAGCAAATCCGAATGCCGGAATGGCAAGTAGAGCTCCGCTGGTTATCGTTGTATGTGGCGACATGAATAAAGCCCTTGAAGGTTCCGCACGGGAGTTCTGGGTTCAGGACTGTTCTGCAGCAACAGAAAACATCCTGCTTGCAGCACACGCCTTAGGACTTGGAGCTGTATGGACCGGTCTCTATCCGAATATGGATCGCGCAATTGCTGTCAGCGAATTGCTGAAATTGCCAGAGACAATAGTTCCACTCTGTGCCATCGTTATAGGTCATCCTGCAGAATCACCAGAACCAAAGGACAAGTGGTTGCCGGAAAATGTGTCATACAATGAATATAAGAACTAATAAGAAATACAAAAAAACAAGGTTGTTGATTGCCTTTCTTAGTATGTGCATAACGGGAATACCCACTAGGACATTATAAAAAATTAAGCCCCAGCTTGCAAAAACAAGTTGGGGCTTAATTTATGAAAATTCAACAAATTATGAGATCTCGATAGCCTTAGTGACTTTCTCCTTCGGTTCAGCCTTCGGCATATTGATAGTCAGAATACCATCTTCTACTTTAGCTGAAATCTGATCTTTTACAACATCATCAGGCAGCACGTAATTCTGTTCGTAGTTCGAGTAGCTAAACTCGCGACGCAGATAGTGATGAGCCTTATCCTCATGCTTATGTTCCAATTTGTTCTCAATGGCTACGGTAAGATTGCCTTCGTCATTGATGGAAACTCGGCAATATTCTTTCTTGATACCTGGAGCCGCAACTTCCATAGTGTAGGCCTTATCACTCTCCTTCACATTGACTGCAGGTGCTGTACTGTTGGCACGAGGCATAAAATCAGTGTTAAAGAAATCATCAAAAACTGTTGGGAACCAACCATTGCTTTTCATTAATCCGTTCATCATAATTTTTACCTCCTAATTATAATTTTAGTTTAACATATTTGTTTTGATTACCTCAGCTTGTCTGCTTCGGTGTTCGCATAAGATAAAAACAAAATGTATGCCGCCCGGAGGCATTGTGCCAGAATGACCGCTTTTAATGTCAATCTGGCACAAAATTTAAACATTGATAAACTTTACTGACAATTCTTTAAACGTCGTTAAACTTTACTGACACAGTATTTAGAGTTTCCACAAAGAACAGGAGTACAAGGTTTCTTTGCTTTGGAAAATAATATTTCCTGCCTACAGATTCTATGTTCATAGATTGTGAACATAAGTTCATAAGTCATGAACATAAGTTCATAAGCCGTGAACATAAGTTCATAAGTTGTGAACATAGATTTATTCGTAAGGAAAAAGAAAATACATACTTGGTAAAACAAAAAAAGAATTAGCATAGTGGATTCTATAGTGAGGTTGGTAGTGAGGTATATAGTGAGGTGTCTCGCCCATACCTCACTTGCTGTAACCCCGATGAATACAGGGCTTGCTGCCTATCAGGTGAGGTATCGGCAAAAAATGGAAACAGTCAACAAAAAATCAGGAAAATATATGAAATTAAGATTATAGCAAAGCTAATCACCGAAGAATTCATCAAGAAAGCCCGAGAGGTGCATGGTTTTTTATAATTCATCCCAACGAATGGAATATGATTCTAATAGTTTGATGGGTATTTGCAGTTCGGTAGCGGTTTTGCGCCAGTCTTTTATGGCTGAGCGAACCTCTTCGATAATCTCTGATGCTTCTTGGCGTTCAAGCATGTAGTTCTCGCTTGCGGAAAGTAGAGCGTTAATGTCTGACTGTTCTGTGTATTCATTGATGAGCAGGCATTGATAATCCCTTGTTCCAGGGTTGATGTCGTAAGCAGGAGAGAGCGTCCAGCCTTTCGGGGTAAGCAGGAAACCGTGATTGCGGAAGTGATCGTCTGTGTTGCCAAACATGACGTTGAATGCCACTCTGCGATAGAGTTCACGGAGATTCTGACGCACATCAGTACACCCACGAAGGATGAAATCAACTATGTCAAGATAGCCGTTACCTGTGCTGCTGCCAGCACCGTCATCAAGACCAAGCAACGACATTGCAGAAGCGAAATGAATGCGATGGCTTTCTGCTGTTCTATCGAAGCGTTCTGAAAGAAGCAGGTCACGGTCCTTTGAAATCTTGATGCTGCGCGTTTTTGCAACGTTGATACCAGCCTTGGCCGCAAGCTGATGCGAGAAGTGTTCAATAAGCTCAGTATTCTCCAGATCCTTTTTAGAAGGGAACTTTGCCACGTACAGTTTACCGTCTGTATCAACCACATTGGCCTTAGGACGAGCACCGCCAAGTGAGGTTCCTGGGTCAATCAGTTGGTCGAGCCAGCGTTGTTCTGGCAGTTCATTGCGCTCCTCTGCCAGCTCAATCTCATGGCACGCATCGCACAAGGTGCGAAGACTCTCAATCGGGGGAACAAGGTATTTTGCACTCGCGTTGATATAGTCATCACCATCTTCCTCTTTGTAACGTATGCCCCCCATACGGGTGAAGTCCTCGATGCCAATGAGATAATCATAATTAGTGAGCATGCGTTTCGGTCTGCCTTCCTGTTGGGCAGTCAGTCGCTCTCTGCGGTCAAGCAGTAAACGTCCCCAGCGATCAGGGAAGGAATCCTTGACAAAGCCGAATACATTATCATTACCACGAGGATGCTGCAATGAAGGAACATTCAGCAGGTCACCACTCAGCAGAATGCAGCCATGTTGTTTCAACCACTGGTGCGAGTACTCAAATACAAAATGATCCTTACCGCGAACAAGTTCGTAGCCTAATATTCCTATCTCTTCGGGAGAGGTTAGGAAATCAAAATCTGCGTAAACTATAATCCTTTTCATTTGACTTTGTCTTCGTCTTTCACGACTCGGCCATTGAAGCGAACTTCATGGCTCTCGCTGCTCCATCCGTTTCTCAACAATTCTGCATCTTGAAGCTGTCTGCCAAGAGCATCGTCAGCAGCCAGCAGGGTGATATCCTTTTCCAGATTAAGTGCAAAGAGTACACGTGCATAGATACCCATGGAGACCGTTGGGTCGCCATGTTCCACCTTTGAGACAGTTAGACGCGTCACCGTAGCCCTGTCTGCTATGTCTTGCATCGACAAGTGCCTACGCTTGCGGGCCAACATGATTTGCTCGCCCATAATCTTCAGGTTCTGGCTCAATGCTCTTGGCATCGTTTTACCAAATGTATTTTTACCCATAATTGTATCTTATTGGATGCAAAGATAAATAAAAATGTTTAATATAACAAACATTTTGGTAAAAAATCTGCATTTTTTAAATTAATTGGTTAGGGTAAAACTCCGATAAAATACATTATAATTATTGTTGAATTCCGCTAAAATGCACATTGTGACGCGCTCCATCAGTCGATCTATTGGGATTTTTTGCTGTTTTCGCTTTCAAAATTTGTTAATCGCAATTATTTTGGCCTCTGTGCTCATATTTTTAGCAAAACTTGATATTTTCTGCTAAAAAAACGTCATCTTTGTACCTACTATAATATAATAATGTGTAACATGGAAGGCAAAGACTTAAACCGACTGAAAGTAGTGCTTGCAGAAAAGAAGCGCACCAACAAGTGGTTAGCTGAGCAGATTGGCGTTGACCAAGCCACGGTGTCCAAATGGCGTACCAATAGCGCACAGCCCAACTTGAAGAACTTGATGGAGGTAGCCAAATGTCTCGATGTAAACGTCAATGAACTTTTACGCATGTAAATAGAACGAACACAGGTCGATGTAGTTTTCTACGCTCAGAGATGGCTCTGAAAAAAGTAGAAAAATAATCGGAATAATCAAAACTTAATCGATAGAATTGGGATTATGAACATAAAGAGTTGGAGCAGCCTGATTTACAAGTACTATTTTAAAAGAGAACTCGGTGATAGAGTAATCCTACATATTTCCATGCAGGATCTTATTGACTTTGCTAAAGACCTTGATGTGGAAATAGCAAATGGAAGAGGAGCGACATCATTTGATGATACTTTTATTCGCAATGATTTCGTTAGGAAGTTTTGGTATAGTTCAACAGATGGAAATAAAGATTTGAATGACCTACAGAAGAAGATAAATCAGATAGTTAATCTTGCCATCAACGAAAAAGATTATATAATCCTCTTATCTATAGTTGCTCTTTTGATCATGCCCATATGTGAAAATGACGAATTAGAATTACATGGAAGAAATTATTATGGGCATTTGTACAAATTTCTGATTAGTAATGGATTTATAAAAGGAAAGATTGGAGACTCTGATAAATGGATTCGCGGTTTTCTTGGGACAATACATCTAGACAGGATATGGAAATATATTGATGATTGGGCAAAAGATAACAACCTTAATTATAGATCCAATCTTGTTATTTCTGATAATGGAGCTACGCAGTATGCTTTGTCATTAATGAAAGAGAGTATGTTGTCTCCGTCCAAAATTCAACGGTTTGGTATTCTGTTTGATAAAGCAGGATTAGTGCCAAGAGCAAACATTGATGATACCAGACTGTTATCGGCTTTTTCCAACTACTATGCTCAGATTGGGATTCCTTTATCAAAATACAAAACTCTAACTGGAACAGACAGTAAAGAATACCTAACTTCTGTTTTACGCTCAGAATATCAAAGATGGGATGGAACCACAAAAATTAAGGAACGTGACCGTAAAACCGGTAGAACAAGAATAGAGTCCGGTAACACATGCTATCCCTTACTATTAAGTATGGGGTATGATGTTTTAACAGACGAGATGAATTTTGCATTGCATCTTTATTGTTCCGACATTGAAGATATTGAAGATTTAAATTTCAAGACGGAATCGACGAATACACCATTGCCTCCTGTATATATTAAGAACGACGGTTATGCAAGTCGTCCATTTCCTATTAAGGATGACGAAATCTCTTCTATCTTTAAGAATAGAGAAGGAACATATGGAATATATGAAGTAAACGAAAGAACGATGAAAGGTCGTTTTGTAGTGACTGATTATTATTTGCTCAAACAATACAAAAACAAATACATCTCAACTAATGAGTTTGTTAAGGGTGAATTCTATTTTGCTGTAATTAGGAATGAAGCTCTCGACAAGTTCCAATCCTGGATATTAAACAATAATGCTAAACTTATTTCCAACAATATTCTCGGTGGCTTTTACAGTGCTTTTCGTATTCAGCATGCCATAGAGGAATCTGAACAAGGCAATAGCTTACGGTTTAAAAAAGAAATAAAATGTCGATCTGTCAATAACCTGGAGATAAAATCAGAAGCAGACAGTGAAGTTGTTATGCTATCTAAGTTGTTACCTGCCCAGTTTGAAATAACCGGCATAGACATATCACAGGATAAAATATATGCAGTTTCAGTAAATACCTTGCACCGCAATTCTTCTGAACTTGCATACGATCATGAGAAAAACTTATGGGTATTAAAAGTCTTTACAAATCTATTTCAATTGGGTAAAGATTTCCAACTTTATTGTAATGAGAGTCCGATTCCGTATGGGAAAACATATAGATTCTCTGACTTTATACTGCCCAATACATTTAAAGAACTATCTTTAGACAAATTGGGGATGATGAGTGAGGAAAAGTTTTCCGTGGGTCTTCAATTACCGAATAACATCATAAATAATAACCTTATTAATTGGGCGTTGCTTTCATTACAGATGAAACAGGCATCAGCAAAGGCTATTTCTCCCACAATATATCAAGAAAGAGATTTCCTGCTGTATGCTATCACATCTGCTTCGTATGAAACAGACAAATGGATAATCACTACCGAATGGCTAAAATCTATTAGGGACAGATTGATGCAAGATGTTGATGATGGTGAATCTGCGCCCAAATCTGATAAGTATGCTCTACAAAATGCATTGGCAGATTATTTCAGAATGGGATATATCAACTACGCATATACAGAACGGGGGCTTCGTCTTGTTGCGAATAGACCAACTTTGGTACTATTGACTCCTGATTACGAAAAAATAGTGTCGCCAGGACTAAACGGCAAAAAAATGTATTCCTTTAAGTGCACAGATAATCAGTTTAAGTGTTTACTCACTGGCGGACGAACTATTGCATTGATTAGAGACATTGAAAAGCAGCAAAAAGCATTAGGAATATCAGTAGAATTCGTAGAGAGTACAGATATTTTGATGCCGCAGACGGTATATATTTATGCACAATCAAGAAGTTCATTCAAACAACTTGCAGAAAGATGCCATTTGCTCTATCAGGATAATTTATACTCTAATGCTCTGCTTGAAGCTCTCCCCTCTGTAGATGACTATAAAGAAATGAAGAAAGTTAATGGCTATGAGCAAGATTTATTTCTTGTTAAACACTTCAGAAGTATTGATTACAAGAAAATGTCAGATCTTTATCCTGACAGAGTTTCTAAGGGCAGATGCCTAACCAATGCAGAAATAGACAAAGAAGAATATGACAAGAATAATGATGTCGTAGTGTTCTTCCCTGGAACAAGAGATGAAACTTGTGTCCTGATAGATAATGGTAGGATGATAGAAATCGATAAATATTGGGGCCATTTTATAGGAATGCGTATGCAAAATGCTCAGGTGTTGCAATATGATGAAGACAAGGAACTAATCATTCTGCCTCAGCAAATACGCTTACCATTATTATATGCTAGAGCCCTGACACTTATTACCGGTAAAACTCCAAGTGCCACTTTTGGAAGTAGAGCCTACAATGTGGTTGGACAAAATCCTTTAATAAAGGCCTGTAAACCAGAAACTATATTAAGAAAACTCGGACAAAAATAAATATTTGTAATTATGGCGAAGTACTTAATTAATCCAATATATGCATATAAGGAGATAAAAGAAAACTTCATCCTTTATGTCAAGACTGCTTTCGGTACCAGATATGAAAGTATCGAGAAAGAACGAGAAGAGCTATTGAATACAGATTCAATAGCCTCACGAGAACCTTGGATAGAACCATTGCCTTCCTATAATAATGTTGAAAGGAATGGTGAAAAACTGCGTATTTCATCATTGGAAGAGTCAGATCTTCCAGGTATGAACATAGAAGCGAGATCACTTTTTAAGGAATTTATATTAAAAGGTCTCATTAGTGGTGATTATCCTATTTATCAGCATCAGGCAGAGATGCTTCAGAAGGCACTTTTAGGTAAAAACTGTATTATTACTTCTGGTACGGGTTCTGGTAAGACTGAATCTTTTTTGCTTCCTATGTTGGCTGATATTATGAAGGAAGCAGAGAGTGAGTGGTCAACTTCTGAGAATTATACTACGCATGAGTGGTGGAAGGCAAATAACGGCGAACCACTTGGCAAGAATGAGGTATTTGTTTTTCCTCAAGGAGCAGTTCAAGGAACGCCAGGTCGGATGTCGACGAATGCGCTCCAACGTGCCAATGAAAAAAGGGACGCTGCAGTAAGAGCACTTATCATTTATCCTATGAATGCCTTGGTAGAAGACCAAATGACTCGTCTTCGTGATGCACTTGATAATGACGATGTTCAACAATGGATGGTTGACAGACTTCATGGAAATAGGATTTTCTTTGGACGATATAATGGCGCAACTCCAACATCAGGTTACCCTAAGAGTGGCGATAATGCAGCAAATAGCAATATATATCAGCGTCTTCTCTCTGCTATGAGAGAGCTTGATGAGCAAACTAGTGAAACTCTTGCTTTGATTGAGGATATTGACAGAGAAGAAGAAACCAGGTTGCGTAAAAAAGAAAAAGAAGATAAACAAAATCTGACTGATGAGGAAAGAGAAAAGCTTAAAAATATACACAAATATGAGGTGAGGCGTACAATCTCACCAATGACGAAGGGGCGTGATGGTATCGCATCTTCTGAAATGCGTAGTCGTTTTGACATGCAGCAAACCCCACCGGATATACTCATTACTAACTATTCAATGTTAGCAATGATGCTGATGCGTGAAGTGGACAACCCCATTATTGAGAAAACACATCAGTGGTTAGCAAAAGACAGTAGGCATATTTTTCATCTGATAATAGACGAATTACACTTAAATCGTGGAACAGCAGGAACAGAGACTGCCTATCTTATTCGCTTATTATTAAACCGTCTTGGATTAACTCCTGATAGCCCTCAACTGAGGATACTATCATCGTCTGCATCCTTGGAAGTTAATGGTGATAAACAGGAAGAAAGTTTGAAATTTCTTAAAGACTTCTTCTGTTGTGATTTTACAGTAGAAAACGTGGTTGAAGGTCATTATGTGCAAACAACTCAACATTATGATACGAAACTGCCTATTAATCCATTTATAGACATATACAATCTTTTCTATGAGAATCCTTTATGCTTTGAACAATATAAGGATGATGCTCTGATTAAATCTCATATTGATTCTGTTTGCCATAACGCGGCTTCAGTCCTTGCGTCATATGCAAATGTAGGTTTGATAGAATCTGATGGACTACAACAATTGCTGAATGTGTTCATTACTGATGAACTGGCAGTTACACAACGATTATTTGACACTTTCGATTTGGGGGAAATGGGGCATAACAGAGCCTTGCCATTCTGCAAAGGAAAAAATGAAGACGAGTCAAATAATCAATTAGGCAGATATTTTACTTCATTTCTCTTTGGTGAAGACATTGACGAAAATGAATCTGCAAAGGCTGCTGAAGGTTTTGTTATTTTAAGAGGATTATATGATATATTTAACGTCTCCGCTTCGACATTACAACGTTTCCGCTTTCATTTGTTTTATAGGAATATAGATGGACTTTGGGCTACATTGGATGATTACAACGAAGACAATAACAGACCTGTTGGAAGACTTCATGCTCACTCTCGCGATATAGATGGAGACAAACGCGTCCTTGAACTATTATATTGTGAACAATGTGGTACACTTTTCTATGGTGGCAAAAGACATGCGTATAGAGAACCGAATAGTAACAAATGGCTAACCAATATCTTACCTACCAGTTCAAATCTTGAAGAATTACCTGAACGGCAAAGCCAGGTAATGGTAGAGAAACGTAATTACCATGACTTTGCTATATTCTATCCCATACCTCCTTCAGAAAGGGCTGACACGGTTGAGAAGAGAATGAATGAGCAAGACGTTAAGATGCTGCATAAGGGCGAATTCGGGAAATCCGATACAGAATTTGATTGTGAGTGGCAACTTGCATATCTTGACGAGAAAACAGGTTTTGTAACACTTGCAGATGAAGGTGACGAACAATCGGGTATCAAAGGATTCCTTTATACTGTCCATGATCTAGATGGTGAGCAAAATATTGAGGCAGCTTGTGCTGCGCCTGCACTTCCTTGTCATTGTCCTTATTGCGCTACAGATAAACATGGTAAAGGCTTCCGATCTCCTTTAAGAGGTTTCAGAACTGGTTTCAATAAGGTTACTCAATTATATGCACGAGAACTGTTCTATCAGTTGCCTACTCTCCATAACCGCAAGCTAGTTACATTTGCAGACAGTCGACAAGATGCTGCTGTCGTTGCTAACGACATAGAGCGCAACCAGTATACAGATTTAATGCGAGATATCATTGTAGAACAGTGCACGCTTGATCCGACAATTGACTATGACGCAAAGGAATTGGAATTAAAGGAGCTGATAGAAGATAAAAAGAATGCATTAACGACCCGTGATAATCCACATTCTTCAGAACGTGAAAAAAGGAATGCATTGCGTATACTTTCCGGCATTGATGGTGAAATAGCAGCAGTAAAGAGTATTCTTGAGAAGACAAAATCTGTTGAAGACCTGATAAAAACGGATCACTGTATAGATTCACCCATATATAAAGCTTTCCGAGAACTATATTCTAACCCTGCAGGCTGTGATTCTACAAATCAGCACTATGAAGAGACCAGAGATGCAGAACCTGTTATGTGGTATGAAGTGGATGAAAATGCCTCTCAGCAATTATTAGAAAATGTAGAAAAGAAAGCAGGAAAGGCTATCATCCAACATGTAATGGGAGTTCTTTTTGGACGCTTACATTACAATGCTGAGAGTTCAGGAATTGGTTGGGTAACCGTCTCTCGTTATGAAGAAAAAATAGAAAAAGCACTTACAGAAAACAACAGAGGGCTAAATGCATTCATTTCTCATGATATATTCATGGAGATAGTTACATCTGTGATAAGATTAATTGGTAATTCCTACAGATATTATCACAATCCATACGAAGACGATGTGTTCCCCAAGGCTTCTGATGCAGACTTTCAAAACCTGAAGGCGAAAGCACCTATTAGACTGTATATATACGAGTGCTGCAAAAAATATGGAATCCCATATAGTCAGCAAGATGGAAGGAAAACTAAGACCCCCAATACTTTAGGACAGGCAGTTCTTGATTACCTGCGAGACACGGGCAACAAACAGATGTTCCTAATGCCTCATACATTAAAAATACGATGTGTGTCAGGCCACGAAAAGGGATACATTTGCCCAATGTGCGGTCGGGTTCATTTAAACAAATCTGCAGGTATCTGTACTAACTGCTTTAGCCGTTTAGATGAACAAAACACAATAACTGTTGACGAACTAAGAAGAAGAACCGACCTAATGATTAACTCTGTAAAGCACCGACCTGCATGTCGATTGCATTGTGAAGAGCTTTCTGGCCAAACAGATAACCAAGGAGAACGTCAATTGGAATTTAGGGATATCATTAAAGTTAACTCTCAGGATAAGAACTCAGAGTATTTGGAGAAAGCTAAATCAATAGATGTTCTCAGTGTTACAACTACGATGGAAGTAGGTGTTGATATTGGTCCATTACAAGGAGTGATGCTGACAAATATGCCACCACAAAGATTCAATTATCAGCAAAGAGTTGGACGTGGTGGACGTAGAGGACAAGCATATTCTATTGTATTAACACTTTGCCGCGGTCGCAGTCATGACGAGCATTATTTCTTAAATCCGTATCAAATTACTGGAGACCAACCACCAACTCCATTTTTATCTATGGATCAGTTCGAAATTCTTCAGCGCCTATATGCAAAAGAGATATTATATTATGCTTTTAAGTCCTTTGCCAATAACCATGGTGTTAGATTAGAAGGCAATACACATGGTGAATTTGGAACTCGTCAAGATTGGAAAGACAATGTGAACAACATTGTGGATGAAATCAATACTTGGCTTTCGAGTAATTCGAATATGGCACTTCTCCGAAAAATTGCATCATTGTTAACTAGTGACGCAACATTAATTGATAAATTATCCTTGTTTGCACACAATACAGAACAGGATAGTAACCTTTTCAAAAAGATAGGCTATGCTGTAGATGATGAGTCTGTTGTTGCGGATACTTTGGCAGAGTGTCTAGCAGAAGCTGGTGTACTTCCAATGTATGGTATGCCAACAAGAGATAGAGTTTTATATCATAGTTTGCAATATGCACGTGGGAATGAGATAAAAGAAGAAATATCTTCCGTGTCTCGTCCAATAGACCAAGCAATTACGGCCTTTGCACCAGGTTCTTCAATAACTAAGGACAAGCATATTTTAACTTCCATCGGTTTTACTCAACCGTCAATTATTTATGGAGAAGGTATGCAAGGACGGAAATATATTAAGACTAAAGGAACACCAAATTCACCCGTTTTCCCATTAAGACTGACTCTATGGACTTGCAGTAATCCTAGTTGCAACAAAATGGTCACGAATAGTCTTGATTCTAACAATGAAATGAGCTGTGAATCATGTGGTGCGCCCATGACGCCATCAACCATATGTACCCCAGCAGCTTTTATAACCAGTTTATCTAAGGGCTTCGATCAGAAAGATGACGCTGAAATATTGGTTAAGCGCAATGGCATTAGAATGGAGAGCTCTGCAAATCCTATAACTTTACCATGTCCTACTAACATGAATTTTGATCTCTCTTTACTTAAAGAGGGCAAAACATGGCGTATTAGTGATAAGGAAATAGAAGGTTGTGAGTGCAGTGTTCATTATACCTTAGGAGGAACAAGATTTTCTTCATCAGCCCTACAATGGATTGCCACCCCTGTATATAATGGGACAGATCAGCCACAAACGCTTCAAACTGATATAGAGTTAAGATCAGATGATAATAAAGATGTTAGAACTTTTATTTCTCCCAATGGTCAGATGGAGAGAATACATCTAGCAGCTCAAAAAATCACGAATGTAATAACACTTTCTCCTAAAAATAGAATCCACGGTTTAACCTTAGAACCCTTCCATTGTAATGATAATGGGAAATTAGATTTCAGAACACAAGGTGTTAGAGCTGCATATTATTCACTCTCTTTCTTAATACAAAGAGCCATAGCATCTAAACTTGATGTTGATCCTACAGAGATTGACGTAGTTGAAGTTCTATCAAAGCCCGGATATTTAGGAGAGGTATGTCTTGCAGATGAGAAGATTAACGGCTCCGGGTTTGTCGCAGATTTCTATAACTGCTTTGATGACTATATTAATAGGATATTAGGCAGTAATAGTGAAGACTCATATTTTAGACAGATGCTCGGTGATGAGCACATTGATGATTGTGACTCCTCGTGCTACAAGTGCCTAAAAACTTATAGGAATATGCCATATCATGGACTTTTGGACTGGAGATTGGGAATCGCTCTGTTTAGAATTATGATAGATTCCTCTTATAGGGCTGGAGCTGATGGAAATTTTGATTATCCGGAGCTAAAGGGATGGAAAGAATTCGCTAAAACTCTTCTTATAGCGTTAAACGAAGGATTTTTCCGTACTTCTTCTGGGACAATGGTTTTCGAATTAGAACAGACTAGTGATGGAATACCATATCTATATGATCCAAGTGGAAGACGTAAGCCAGTGTTCGCATCACATCCTTTATGGGAAGGGATGTCAACAAGAATTATTGCAGATTCTGTCCTTGAAGCTTCTCTTCTTCACAATAAAAATTGGAATAATAGTGACATAATTACAATAGACACCTTTAATCTTTTAAGGCGTACAAGCAATTGTTATGAGTATATTCAGAACTTACAGAATCAGTGAATATGAAATTCGTTAAAATTCCTGATATTAAGAACACTTGGGACAATGTTGTGATAAAAACATTGTCTCCAAGTTCTTTCTCATGGATAGATACGGGCTGCTCATATCAATTGCTACTTCAAAAGGCTTTAGATTCATTTAATGACAGACGTTATCTTTTACCGACTTCCAAAAGCACACTTATAGGAACCATCGTCCATAAGATTTACGAGTTATCTACTAAAAAGGAGCTCTGCTCTATAAAAGATTTATCGTCCAAATGGGAAGAGCTAGTAAAAGCGCAGGAAGATAAATTGAGACAATATTATCCAACATTACAAAATGTTGATATTAATGACTATGACAAAAGAAACAAATGCTTCCGTTATGCACTTTCTATTATCAATAGTAGTTCGCATAATGAAGGGAATTCAGAAAAAACGAAAACTTATTCAGAATATTGGATTGATTGTACTGATATTGGCTTACGTGGAGTTATTGATAAGCTACGCTTGAATCCTGATGGTATTGACATAATTGATTACAAGTCAGGTGTTGTTATTGATGAAACAGATAACATAAAAAAGGAATATGTTACTCAGTTGCACCTTTATGCAATAATGTGTGAACATCTTAAACTCGGATCAATAAAGTCACTTTCTCTTGTAGATATTGATGGCAACAGACATTTCGTTAAGTATGACAAGGGCTTGAATGCATCATATCTTATCCAAGTACAACAAACAATAAGAAAGTTGAATCAAATAATTGAAAAACGAGAATTTAACAGTGGATTAAAACCATGTGAATCGTGTTCGTTATGCTCAGTTCGCCATATATGTGAACAAAGAGATATGAGCCAAAACACCTTTTTCACTGATATTATAGGTGTAGTAAAAAAAGTCATCAGTCCTAATTTGTTTGAGTTAGCAACAACCACGGGTGATACAATTACTTTATCGGGATTGGAGGAGTTTCATTTAGATATGCCAGAACAATATGTCGATAAGAAACTATCGCTTATAAATATTCTCAACTCGAACATGGCTCAACCATCTAGCAGTTATAAGATTTCGAATAATACAATTATATATGAACTATAATAAGAAAAAAAAAGATAAAATACCTGTCGTTTCATTTTTTTCTGGTGGCGGATTCATGGATATGGGATTCATGAATGCTGGTTTCCAAGTCGTGTATGCAAATGAATACGAAAAAGTTTTTGCAGAACTACATGACGAGGGTATCTCTTCATGGGGAAGAGGACATAAAAAGAAGTATTGTCCAATTACAAGTACAGAGTCCCTGTCTTATTTATCCCCCGATGCTATTTTAAAGGAAGCTTTCCCTAAAGGAGTTCCAAGTATGTGGGGAATTATTGGAGGCCCTCCATGCCAAGATTTTACTATGAATGGAAAAGGGGATGGGTTTAAGGGTACACGTGGCAAAATGACTCATGTATTCTTTGAGCGTATTAAGAAAATGAAGCCTACATTTTTTGTGATGGAGAATGTTGTAGGTCTTCTTATGAGAAAAGATCCGAAGCGTATTCTAGATACATTGTTATTAAAACTGTTAAGCGAAGATTATTATATTGATCGTACGACTCTGAATGCCCTAGATTTTGGCGTTCCCCAATATCGTAAACGCGTATTTATAGTAGGGCTAAGAAAGGATGCATTTAATGTATTCGATACAATTGAACCTACAATGCAAGACGTTAGAAGTATGCATTTCCCGTGGCCTACTCCCAAGTATCCAGATGCTCATACTACAATTAAATGGCCAGAAGATATCCCTTTTGGAACTGCAAACGTGGAAAAACCTGAAGACATTCCACTTGAGTTATGTGTACAAAGATGCTTAGAGGATGCTGAAGACTTGCCAAATGGTAATGAATATTTCGCCTTCGCAAAAGACGCAGATAAAAGATTGCTTATAAACGAAGGAGATACCAAAAGGCGTTCTTTTAAAAGATTGCATCGTTTCCGTTATAGTCCAACTACCTGCTTTGGTAATAATGAAGTTTTTCTTCATCCTTACAAAAACAGGCGCCTTACAGTGAGAGAAGCTTTGAGAATTCAAAGCGTAGATGACAGGTATGTATGGGGACCAGGACGACAATCTGCAAAGTTTAAAATCATTGGCAATGGTGTGCCTGTGCTTCTTGCAGAAGCTGTAGCAAAGAATTTGTATAATTTGATAACTAAGAAATAGTATGGACATTCAAAGGTGTGTAAGTGGAACTGGTACTTGACACGTGGTGGTTCATTGTTGACCCAAAGACGCCAAAATCCGAAGAAGAGTATGAGATAATGACAAGAGAAATAAGAACAAGAAAAAAAATTATTGAAGAATCACGGGACGGTTCTTTGATCCGCTGAAGATGACTGATGTAAGAGGGCTGATGTTTGATGTATGAAGGCTGATAGTATTACGGAGGCACGAAATAAGGACGGAATAAAAACGTTATACGAAATATGGACAAATAGAATAAACTGATACTATATAAGGATGAGGAAGGCAGGGTGAGTGTGAATACTCGCTTAAGGAATTGAGCGAAGAGGGAACTTATAAGAAATTCTTATCAGTTCGCCAAGAGGGTAAAAAAAAAGTTCGTCGAAACCCGTGAAGCGGTTGAAAAATCTTAATGACGATTCGGATGGTGATGATCCTGTTAAGTGTTAAAACAAATATGGTATATGATAGACAAAAACGAGATTACCCGTCGGTTGCAGGAATGGATTAATCAGATGGAGAGAAGCGGTAACCACGTGAACCTAGATGATATTAACCGTCATCTCCTGCATCGTATGACATCGGTAGGAACGTAATAAAGCAGCACCTCGGAAGATGCTGCTTTACTATTGATTTATTGCCTAAAACTACGGAATGAGTTCGCCGGCTGCATTGTATTTATTTCCGTCGTAGTAGATGACTACTTTGCCCTTTTCTAGACGTTTTCCGAGTTTCTTGATTACGGTTTGAATGTCGGGAAGGGTGACGTCATCAGCTGAACCAGAGATGTAGAACGGAATGATGGCGTTTGTCTGTCCCTTGGCAAGTTCGTAATAGTCGGTTCCGGATACTGCCTGGAAGTAGAATTCGAGGAAGTAGACTCCGGGGGCGAAACCGGTGGTCAGAGGTACGTAGTTGCTTTCGCCGCGGCGGGTGTAGGAACCTCCGTCGTATTTGTAGAGCTGACACATGTTCCATGAGTCGGTAGCTTCAGAGTTTTCAGGATAAACCTGGAACTGGAGGGATACATAGTCGATTGGGACTCCATCCTTCTTGGTGATGGACATGTCTGTCTGATAGATGCCAAGTGAGGTAATGACGGCAGGAGCTACCTGGTCGCGGGTGATGATTTCACATTGACCATCAGGTGTGTAGCCAAAGCCAATGATTTTTTCACCATCGTTATAGGAGAGGAGTATGTCACCGTAGGTGATTGCTAAGTCAGCATCTCCACCGCTTTTCTTATCTGTGAAGATGAGTTTGTAGTTCTGACCGCCGTTGTTGAAGTATGAGTAGGTGCCGTTGCTGTCGCATGCCTTGGCATAGAACTCGAATACCTTGACTTTATCGCTGTAACCGTCGATGAGTGCTGCATCCATGTTGGTGATTGACCATACACCGTCATCGCTCAGACTGAGAGGTATTTCTACCCAGCCTTCCTCGCTGGTCTTGCCCTCATTATATACTGTACCGCAGACAGATACGCTGGTGGCAGTAGTGCCGGCATCGACCATAAAACCTTTAACGACAAGTGATTTGACGTCCTGCTTTGAGAGGTCAATGGGCATTTCGCGTGAAGCTTCGGGTGTCCAATCTAATGTTCCATAGTCCATAATGAAGGAAGCCGTAAAGGAGTTGATGATGTTTTCTGACGGTTCGGGGTCGAATGCACTCATCCAGGTGAAGATGCTGCTCTCGTTCTTCTTGCCCAGCATGAAGTATTTGCCGTCGGCTACAACCTGGAAGAATATTTCGAGTACGTAGGTCTTCTCAGGGTCGAAACCGATGATGACTCCCGGAGCCACTTCGTCGAAGTGTATATCGAGTTTGTTTGCAGTAGCTGTGATGCGGTGTTCCCAAACTTGTTTGTCATTATTGTAGATATCTTCCTCGGAGAGGGAGAGAGCCTCGACGGTGGTCCATGAAGCAGCCGGAACACCTTCTTCGTGGAGGCAGTACTGAACGGATACGCTCTCAACTTTTACAGAAGCTTCTTTGTTGTAGATAAAACGTACGGCAAACTCGTCAAGCGAGAATCCACGCAATGCATCGGGCTGTACGGAAGGAGAGCGTGAGGCATTACCGTTGTACGTGAAGGTGTAAGAAATACCGTCCGTTCCATTGAAGATCAGGCCAGCGGTACTTTCCTTGTAGAACTTAACCTTCCAGTCGTCGTCGCCTGCTGCAACATAGATTACCTTGTAGTTCTGACCGTCGTTGTTGAAATAGATCTGCTTATCCATCATTGCACCACCGTCATCTACGGTATAAACTCCGGTGAGGTAGAATTCAAGTACGCAGGGGTCGGTGACGTCGTCGTCGACGATATCCTGATTGATTTCAGCTGTCCAGGTGTTGTTGTCGTTGTTGGTGAGTGCGAGAGGAACATCATGCCACTCTATATCACCAGCTGAGGCACCTTGACGATAGAGTGCCGCATGGAGTGTGACTTGGTTCATTCCATCGGCAAATGCCAGGGCGCTGTTGATGACGATGGACTGAACGGGACTACTGGTTATGTCGATAACTGCTTCTCCGCTTGAGGTGAAAGTCTTCGAGAACTTTTCGCCGTCAGCAGTTATGTCCAGCGTAAGGAACATGATTTCGTTTGCCGAAGCAGCGATGTTAATAGCAAAGATGCTAAGAAACAGGAGTAAAAACTTCTTCATAAGCAAATATAATTTTAAATGGTTTATAATACTATTTTCAGTTCGAGCCCAAATATAGGGTATTTCTTCATTACCTTCATCACGAAAAAATGTTAAAAATTAGAGCACAAGTAAAAAAAGAGCAGAAATAAGATTATTTCCACTCTTTTTCTGCAAATATGAGAATTTGACGCTTATTTTTTATAGCATTCGAAGATTTTGTCAACGCGTGCTTCTTAGTGCATAATATGAAGCATAAAAAAAAGTAGGATAATATACCTGCTCAAATTATTCTGTTAATGTTTTCCGTGAATGCTAAGAAACTCTTAGTTCCTTGTAAAGATAGTTGTGGATAGTCCCGGTTAAAGCGGACGAGAGTGGTGTCTGGGAATCGTGCCGCCATCTGCTCGAATGGGAAGCGGATGATGACGGGCGTGTTGAAACCTACGCCAAACTCTAAGAGCAGGAGCCGCTTGTCGGATGCCGTGCGCACGAAGTCGCTGTATCGTTGGGCTTGACGGTGCCAGTGTTCATCCTCCACAAAGGTATCGTCACAACGGAGATTCATGCTGACGGGCTGGCCGTCAGGTGTGTGTGGAATCAGTTCCGTGGGTATGCGGCAGTTGTGGATGGCTGGCAAAGCACGTTCCACCCATTCCCGATTGTGATACAGTTTCTTGGGCGCACCCGATGTTGGCTGAAAATAGCAGTAGTCACCCTGAGTGGCAAAGATGCGATCGGTGTCAAATCCCGCCATTTCGAACTGACCGTCAACATTGGTGGTGATGACGAAGTAGTCTTTCCCGTCCACCATCTTCATCAACTTCTTGTATAGCGGCAATGCTCCCGTGCGATAGCGGCTGAACCAGAGGTGCTTCGCCCACATGGCCCAGCGTTCCTCATCGGTCTCGAATGGATAGAACCCTGCACTGTAGAGGTCGGTGATGCCGTAGCGGTCTATCCACTCTCGAAACTCCCTACGGAAGTCCTCACCAGCATAGTCGATGCCAGCGGCAGTGGTCAGTCCGGCTCCTGCCCCAATCAGCACGTAGTCGGCTTCGGCAATCTGCTCGCTGAGCCATTCTTTACGCTCCGAGAAGCTGCTGGTAGATGTCACGGTCTTTGTCGAGGAAAACATTGAATACAATCGTTTTAAGTGCATGTCGTGGATATGATTTGACGGTCTCGATAGCGATCCTTGCCGCCAGTTCGTTGGGGAAATGGAACACGCCCGTGGAAATGCAGCAGAAGGCGATGCTCTCCAATCCGTCCTCTTCTGCCAGATCAAGGCAGGAACGGTAGCACTGAGCCAACTGCTCTTCCTGCTCCTTCGTGGGAACACCATCGGGAATAATCGGGCCGACAGTGTGGATGACATAACGGGCAGGCAGGTTGTAGCCTTGTGTGATGAAGGCATCGCCAGTAGCCAGCAGCCGTCCCTGCATCTTGTCGGCACACTCCTTGCGAAGTTGGATGCCGGCGGCGGAGTGGATGCAGTTGTCTATGCAGTTGTGGAACGGTGCCCAGCAGCCCAGTGCCTGAGCGTTGGCAGCATTGACGATGGCATCCGCCTTCAGACGGGTGATGTCGCCTTGCCAGAGGCGGATGTCTGAAGTCTGAGGTGTGATGTCTGAGATTTCCACAATGCCTTTTTCCTCGCGCTGTATCTGCAACTCGGCATCCTGCATTTTCAGAAAGTCTTCGCTGATAGGTCTTGGCTCCCACACGTTCATCAATGCCCGCATCATCCTTTGCCGTTCTTCGAGTGTAGAAGGAATCCGATGGCTAACACGATTGTCAGCCATCAGATACATGATGATGTTCTTCAGATTGTCAAGCCTGTCCATCATTGCTTACTTCTTGTAGAGAGCCTGAGCCAATGCATCGGCATCACCGGGCAGTTCAGGATAGGCAGCTTTCAGGGCTTCTGTAAATGCTGCGGCATCCTTGTTGGCAGCAAGCAGTTCCTTCACCTTCTCCAGGTAGGAAATCTTGAACTCCACCTGAGCCTTCTCTGCCAGACCACCGTGACCGCCGATGAAGTACTTGGCTCCAGAGGCAAGGGCTTTCTTGGCCTCGGTCAGTTCTGCGTCAACAGCGGCAGCGTTGCCAATCTGCAGCGGACTGATGTGTGCCTCGGCAGGAGTCCAGTGGGTGTAATACACCTGCTTGCCGATAATAATAGATGCAGCGGGGAAGTCGCTTGTTGCACCATGCTGGAAATCAAAGTCAACACCGTTCCATTTCTGCGTCTGTC
>JAEEGH010002085.1_pt1 | contig 55115 bp, 43 predicted proteins | sample 9134181 | NCBI WGS metagenome assembly JAEEGH01 (sample SAMN16246544, study PRJNA631951) | gut metagenome | biome: gut microbiome; feature: rumen; material: DP-attached | host: Bos | place: Iran: Karaj | collected 2018-10 | reverse complement strand
AGACGGCCTTCTTTCTTCATCTTCGTAATGAAGTTGTTGGTTGTCTTGTCGGAAGAAGCCATTACGACTTCGTGATTCAATAGAGTATTTTTTTCCATAAATTATTGCAATTATGGTGCAAAGGTAGTAAAACTTTCCAAAAGAACATCCGTTTTATGGAAAATTTTCCAAATTCAAGTTTTTTTGTTGTTTTCAGCATTAGATTGATTGTAAAAGCGAGTTTTCGCGGGTACAACGGGACAAACCGCTCGTGGATGCAATGTAAATGGCGGTACATAATCTTTTTTTGCTAAAAACATGGTCATGAATAGTGAAAAATGAACTGAAGGCATGAACATTTGTTCAGATTTTCACTTCGATGCCCACATTTTAGATTTGCAAAGGACTTATTGCTTGGCTGTTTTGTAACTTTGCTTCACCAAAAGTGATAATTGGATGCCAAAAAATGACACTCCGAACTTTAATATTTAACAAAGATGTATAATCATGGCAAGAAAAAAGAATGAAATTCTGAAACATATCGAGCAGGCGAAGATGCCACACGAGCAGATACGATGGAGTTATTACTTTTTGAAATAGCTTCCAAGTTCCGTACAAGTTCCATGTGAACAAAAAAGAGAGTCACGAAATTCTCGTAACTCTCTGATTTTTAGTGTGGACCAGGAAGGGCTTGAACCTTCGACCTCCAGATTATGAGTCTGTTGCTCTAACCAACTGAGCTACAAGTCCGATGCAAATGCATTTTTGCGGGTGCAAAGGTAAGTAGAATTCTTTAAATATCCAAATTTTTAAGAGGAAATAACTAAAAATGATTGAAATCCACCCCATATTTGCAGATTTTTAGCTAACTTTGCGGCCAATTATGGAGATAATAGTCGATATAGACGTAACAAAGCAGCTGCCTGGGTGCATAGCTACCATCGGCGTGTTTGATGGTGTGCACCGCGGCCATCAGCACCTAATAAGCATGGTTACAGCCCAGGCCGATCGCTGTGGTGCTGCATCGATGGTGATAACGTTCGATCGCCAGCCGCGCCAGGTGTTCGATGCTGCGTATCAGCCGCAAGTGCTGTCGACACTCGACGAGAAGCGCGACTACGTAGAGCAGTTGGGTGTAGACTATCTGGTGGTGCTGCCCTTTACCCGCCAGTTGGCAGAGCTGTCGGCACAGCAGTTTATGCAGCAGATACTGCACGACAAGCTGAACGTACAGACGCTGATAACCGGCTACGACAACCGATTCGGTCACAACCGCGCCGAGGGATTCGACGACTACGTGAGGTATGGCCGCGAGATGGGCATGCAGGTGATGCGTGGCGATGCAGAGATGATGACCGATGGCACGCAGGCTGTTAGTTCGTCGGTTATCCGACAGTTGCTTAGCGAGGGCCGCGTAGAACTGATGCCCGACTGCATGAACCGATACTATCAGCTATCGGGCCGTGTGGCCAGCGGCGAGCATATCGGCACAGGTCTGGGTTTCCCCACGGCTAACATCGAGCCCAGCGATCCTAACAAGATGGTGCCTGCATCGGGAGTGTATGCCGTGTGGGCAAGCATAGGCGGGGGCAACAAGATGCCAGCGATGATGAACATAGGTACGCGTCCAACGTTTGAAGGCCATCGCACCACGCTAGAGGTGAACATACTGGGCTTTGCCGGCGACATATACGGCCAGACGGTAACCATAGACTTTGTGGCCCGACTGCGCGAGGAGCGACGATTTGACACGCCCGAGGCACTAGTGGCGCAACTAGAAGACGATAAACGACAAGTAGAACAGATATTAAACCATAAGAAATGAAGAATGCAATAATCTATACGTTAGTGTTTGCCGCGGTGCAGTTTGTTGTGGGTGGCATAGTGATGATAGTGATGAAGCTGATGGGGCAAGAGCCGATGGGGGCGATGAGTCTCATTACAGGCAACATACTGTCCAGCCTATTTGCGTTTGCACTGTTTCTGAAATGTAAGTGGGCCGAGGTTAGCCCTAATTGGTTGCGCACTCGTCCCTGGATGGTACTGCTGTGGACGGTGGTGGCATCGCTGGGTGCGCTTGTGCCCTCGATATGGCTGCAGGAGATGCTGCCCGAGCTCCCCAATGTAGCCGAAAAGGGCCTGGACAGTTTGATGAGCAGTCGCCTGGGATATGTAGTGATAGGACTGCTTGCGCCACTGGTAGAGGAACTGGTGTTTCGTGGAGCAATACTGCGCAGTCTTCTGCGCTGGCATCAAAATCACTGGGTGGCTATTGCCATATCGGCAGTGCTGTTTGCCCTCACACACTTGAACCCTGTACAGATGCCGCATGCACTATTGATAGGCGTGCTGCTGGGATGGATGTACTATCGCACAGACAGCATACTGCCAGGCGTGGTGTATCACTGGGTAAACAATTCGGTGGCCTATGTGATGTATAACGTATCGACAGCTCTATATGGCACGAGCGAACCTACACTAGAGGATATGTTCGGCCCAAGCGTGCTGCTGGCTGTGGGATTCTCGCTGTTGATACTGGTGCCAGCCATATATCAACTGAACCTCAGAATGAAAAAGTAAAACGTATAGCATTGAAGAAGGCTGCAGCCCCATCGTAGTGGGAGTGCAGCCTGAACTTCAGCGTTAGTATTTCCTGAAAATTTGAGAGAAACGAAGCTTCACAGCTTCTACATTAATTGTTTTACTTGTTTTTATTATAAAGAAAGCATAGAAAAAAATGTCTTATTCAACTATGGTGGGAGCGTCTGTTGCCACCTTCATCGTATCGGTGACATTCTCGGCCTGTATAGTGCCGAGGGTATTAACAGAGTCGGCCTGATGCTGCTCCTGGAATCGGGCGTAAGCATCCTTCGGGTCGTCCCATCCGCGGTCCCATGGTGCCTGAGCGGCATTGCCTATGGTAAGGATGATGGCCACCACGGCTGCAGCACGGAATAGTGGCATGAGGCGATGGGTAAATGATACCACACGTGCCTTCTGCTTGGGCTCCTGCTGTCCCACCATTGCGAGAATACGAGCGTCGAAGTCATCGCCAAGAGCCTGCTCCTTATCCTGCTGGATGGTAAACAGGGCCTTGTACTGCTGCAGCTCGGCAGGCACGTCGTCCTGACTGAAGAAGGCACGCAGTATGGCCTCCTCCTGCAGTGTTGTCTCACACTGCCAATAGCGCTCCAGCAACTGATTGATGTACTTATAGTCCATATTTCTCTGATTCAATATATTTTTGTCGGATGGCCTGCCTGGCGCGGAAGATGTTTACCTTTACCTGCTCTTCGGTTATAGCCATTATCGACGCTATCTCTTTATAACTCTTGCCTTCAAACTCTCGCAGGTGCATTGCACTTCGCTGTTTCTCGGGCAGCTCGCTTATCAGTCGGCGTATCAGCTCCACTCGGTCGCGCTGCATAGCCTGTTCTTCAGGGTTCGAGGCGTAGCTCTGGTCGGGCTTTTCGTGTTCGCCCGCTTCAAGACTCTGGTTCTGGTTTTCCATCTTTCGCATCCTGTCGAGTGCCAGGTTTCGGCAGATGGTGAGGCAGAAGGCTTCTATCGATTCGATTTCATCCCAGCCGTCTCGCCGGTTCCATACTTTTATCATCGTGTCTTGTACTACATCCTCTGCCTCTGCAGGGTTGAGGGTGATGCGGAGGGCAAGCCTGTAGAGCTCGTTCTTCAGCGGCAAGATGTCGTTTTCGAAACTTATCTTTTTCATCCTCTTCTTATTATATGACGAATAGCCTGGGGCAAAAGTTACAAGTAAAACAAAAAAAATTATGAAATTAATGTTCCGCTGTGTCCGTCGATGGCTGTAGCCAGGGTGATAATCACTCGGCCTACGCCTGCGTCGATGGCGTTCAGAGCGTTTTCAATCTTAGGCAGCATGCCACCGCTGATGGTGCCATCGGCCTTGTAGCGCTCAAAGTCGGCGCGACAGATAGTCGGGATGACCGAGTCGTCATCGTCAGGATTGCTCAGCACACCTTTCTTCTCGAAGCTGTAAATCAGCGTTACGTCGTAGAATGGTGCCAGAGCCTTGGCTGTCTCGCTGGCGATGGTGTCGGCATTGGTGTTAAGGATATGTCCCTGACCATCGTGGGTGAGTGGAGCCATCACTGGGGTGATGCCAGCCTCGATGAGTCGGCTGAGCATCTGTCCGTCGGCACGATCCACATCGCCTACAAATCCAAAGTCGATTCCATCCTTAAGCGGGCGCTTGTGGCTTCGAATTACATCGATGTCGGCACCAGTCAGACCGAGTGCGTTCACACCGTTGGCCTGCAGACGGGCTACAAGATTCTTGTTTACCAGTCCGCCGTACACCATCGTTACCACGCTTAGCATCTCGGCATCGGTAATGCGGCGGCCACCTACCATCTTCGACTCGATGCCCAGGCTGGCAGCCACCTGTGTGGCACGGCGCCCACCCCCGTGGATGAGCGCCTTGCGGCCAGGTATGGCACTGAAGTCCTTGAGCAACTGAGCCAGCTGTGCCTCGTCTTCGACTACGGCTCCGCCAACCTTTACAATTGTTAGTTTCTCTTTCATTTATTAATAATGTATATCACTTACTTCTGTCCGATAGCCTCATACTGGCGTATGATGCCGTCGGCAAGCAGTTCGTTAGAGTCGTTCTTGCCATACAGCTTGTCGTAGATAAACTTCACGTCGTCGCGCGAGCCACCATTCTTCAGTGCGTAGACCACACACAGATTCTGCAAGCCAACGGTCTCCGACAGTATGTCGAGATCGGTGATGGCCAACTGCGACAACGCCAGCTTATAGGCAGTCTCGCTCAGTTCGTCGACCATAGCCTGAACCTCGCCAAGCGACTCCATGCCAAAGTGCTCCAGTATGGGCAGAAACGGCATGAGCGAAGCTGGGAACAGCTCGGCCTGATTTACAGCCGCTATACGCTGGTTGAGCGTGTCGAGCGGACGCAACTCAAGATAGCTGCGGAACGAGTCGGTTGACAGTGTCACCTCGCTCAGATTGCCCGACTTGACGAGTGCCTGTATCTGTCGGCGATACTCGGTCATAGTGGTGCGCAGTCGGCTGAACTCATCATCGGCCAGCTCCAGCATACCAGCCAGACGGCTGAACTGGCGCTTGTACTGTGGGGGCAGCTTTACGGCACCCTTATAGCCGATGTCGTGCTCGATGGCCGACCACGTGTGCTGCAGGGCTGTACGTATCTGTATTTCGAATCGGATGCTACCCTCGTGCAGACTGCAGATGTAGTGCAGCGAGTTGTAGCCGAAGCTAGTTAGCTCGTGCAATTTGCGCTTATCTACTGAGTTGCTCCAATCGACATCAAACAGCCTGCTTACGATGGCTGCCACCTTGTCTACATCATCGGTATAGAAAGTCACGATGCGCAAGCCCACCAGGTCGGTGATGTCACTCAGTTCACGATACTTCTCGCCCTTTAGCTCAAGCTTGCCCGCCAATGACTTTTCGGTCTTTACGCGGTGCTCTATGCTATTAAGTTCGATGCCCTGCTGGCTAAAATGCTGGCAGAGCAACTCGTATACGTGACTATCCAACTGCAACAGTTCGTTCCGCCTGTCGCGGAACTCCTGTAGCAGCATTTCGCAATGTGGCGACAATCGCATCATTTAAACTCGAACAGGTTAATAAATCCCGTCATTGCAAACACCTGTCGCAGATCCTCATTGATAGAGCGGATGTAAACATGGCTACCCTTTGGTTTAGCTGCCTTAAGCAGGCCGAGGAACAGGCGCAGACCGCTAGATGAGATGTACTCAAGGTTAGCACAATCGAGAATGATGTCGTGACCATTGCACTCATACAGAGGCTTCATCTCTTCTTCTACCTGAGCTGATGCAGCCGTGTCGAGGCGGCCTTCGAAGTACATTACAAAGTAATTGTCTTCTTCTTTAAATGTTGTCTTCATAATTTATGAGTTTTTAGTGAGTTTTTTGCGGAGAGTAAGAACGTTCTTACCTTCCACTCGTTCGTAATTAATTGTATCCATAATCTGTCGGATAAGGTGAATACCTAATCCTCCGATACCTCTCTCTTCGGCCGACAGGGTGGTGTCGACCTCGGCTTTGGCCGTAGGGTCAAATGGGGTACCACTGTCACTAATGACAAACACCAGGCATTCGTCATTAATCATAGCTTCGATGTCTACGTCGCCTTTCTCGCCGGCTGGGTAGGCATAGTTCATTACATTAACCACAGCCTCTTCGATGGCCAGGTTGAGTTTCAATGTTGTACTCATGTCGAAGTCTGCCTGTTCGCAAACCTCGTCAACGAAGACATTGAGTTGTGGCACTTCCTGCACATCGTTGGGGAGTGTGATTTGGCGCTGATAGCGCACATTAGGCTGGTTGTCAGTTAACATAGTGATATTGTTTTCAGAAAGCACTTATTATTTATTCTAGGTATGTATATCCGTAAAGACCTGAGCGGTAGTTGGACAGGAACTCCTTACCCTCGTCGAGACTGATCTTGCCCTGCTTAACACTCTTGGCAACCCAGACCTCAAGCTGGCGTACCAGCTTTTTGGGGTTGTACTGTACGTACTCGAGTACCTCTTCTACTGTCTCACCATCGATAATCTGATCGATGTGGTAGCTGCCATCCTTCTCTGAGATATGAACGGCATTGGTGTCGCCAAACAGGTTGTGCATATCGCCCAGAATCTCCTGATAAGCACCTACCAGGAACACACCCAGATAGTAAGGCTCGTTCTTCTTCAGAGCATGAACGGGCAGCGAGTGGGTGTTGTGGCGATTAGTGGTGAAGTTGGCTATCTTACCATCGCTGTCGCAGGTGATATCCTGTATGGTAGCGTTGCGTGTAGGACGCTCGTCGAGTCGCTGTATAGGCATGATGGGGAAGACCTGGTCGATGGCCCACGAGTCGCTAAGACTCTGGAACAGCGAGAAGTTGCAGAAGTACTTGTCGGCCAGCAGCTTGTCAATCTTCATCAGCTCCTCAGGTATGTGCTTCAGGCTCTTGGCCAGAGCGTGTATCTCATGACATACACTCCAATACATAGCCTCCACCTCAGCACGTGTCTTCAGGTCGACGATACCGTGCGAAAACAAATCGAGCACCTCTTCGCGTATCTGCTCTGCGTCGTGCCAGTCCTCAAGTACGTTGCGTGGACTCAGGTTGTCCCAAATCTCATACAGGTCCTTTACTAGCTGGTGGCTGTTCTCATCTGGCTCAAACTCCTCAGGCATCTCAGGCAGCGATGCTGTCTCAAGCACATCGATTACCAGCACTGAGTGGTGTGCAGCCAGCGAGCGACCGCTCTCAGTGATGATGTTTGGGTGAGGCAGTTCGTTTTTGTTGGCAGCGTCTACAAATGTGTAGATACAGTCGTTGACGTACTCCTGAATAGAATAGTTTACAGAACTCTCGCTCGATGGTGAGCGTGTTCCGTCGTAGTCTACTCCGAGTCCACCACCGCAGTCCACAAAGTCTACGTTGTAGCCCATCTTGTGCAGCTGGATATAGAACTGCGAAGCCTCGCGCAATGCAGTCTGTATGCGGCGTATCTTGGTGATCTGCGATCCGATGTGGAAGTGGATAAGGCGCAGACAGTCGCGCAGTCCCTTCTTGTCAAGGAAATCAAGTGCTTCCAGAAGTTCTGCACTAGTCAGTCCGAACTTGCTGGCATCGCCACCGCTCTCTTCCCATTTGCCTGAGCCGCTAGAGGCCAGTTTTATGCGGATACCGATGTTGGGGCTTATATTCATCTTCTTAGCCTCGCGAGCGATGATTTCAAGTTCGTTCATCTTCTCAACCACGATGAATATCTGCTTGCCCATCTTCTGAGCCAGCAGGGCCAGCTCGATGTAGCTCTGATCCTTATAACCGTTACAGATGATGATAGAGTCGCTCTGACACTGCATAGCGATGACGGCATGAAGCTCTGGCTTTGAACCAGCCTCAAGACCAAGATTGAACTTACGTCCGTGGGATATAATCTCCTCAACCACAGGCTGCATCTGGTTTACCTTGATGGGATAAACCACATAGTTCTCAGCCTTGTAGTCGTACTCCTCGGCTGCTCTCTTAAAGCAGCTCCAGGTCTTCTCGATACGGTTGTCAAGAATATCGGGGAATCGGAGCAGTACTGGTGGTGTGACGTCGCGCAGTGCCAGTTCGTCCATCACCTCACGCAGGTCAATCTGCGTATTGTTCTTACAAGGAGTGACGTAGACATCGCCTTTGTCGTTGATGCCAAAATAAGAAGTACCCCAACCATTGATGTTGTAGAGCTCCTTCGAATCCTCAATCGTCCATTTCTTCATCTTCTGTCGGATATAATGAAATATGTTTTTATAATTCCAGTAATTCTTTTAACTTTTCAACGCTTATCTTGATTTTCTCGTAATTGTCCATCAGACTCACGTCGAGTGTATATTTGGCCTTGGTGTAATAAGGCTCACGCTTCTCCAGCTGTTCGCGGATAAAGGCTATCAGCTCTTCAGGGCTTTTGCCTTTTATCAGCGGGCGCTCCACCTTGCCCATCAGCAGATGGTCGTGCAGCACTTCTGGGCTGGCCTTAAGATATACGGTCTGTCCCTGCTGGTTCAGGTAGTCCATGTTGTCAAAGAAGCAGGGTGTGCCTCCACCACAGCTGATGATGACATTCTCGAATTCGGCCACCTCGTGCAGCATGTTGTACTCCATCTTGCGGAAACCCTCTTCGCCTTTTTCGGCAAATATCTGTGCCACCGTCTTGCGCATGCGACTCTCGATATACCAGTCGAGGTCGTAGAATGTGGCTCCCAACTCTTTTGAGAGGGCTTTGCCGATAGTGGTCTTACCGGCTCCCATGTAGCCTATCAGGATTATTCGATTCATGCCTCAGTAGTTTCTTTCTTAGTGGTCTTCTTGGCGCCAGTCTTCTTGGTAGTCTTCTTGCCACCTTTCTTCTTATCCTGCGCACTCTTTATAGTCTCCATATCATTTATCACCTTCATGCACTGCTCGTAGGTCAGATCCTTGGCATTCTCGTGCATATCTTTGGGCAGGCGATAATTCTGACCGTCGTACGACAGGTATGGACCATACAGTCCCTTCATTATCTCAAGCTTTGGATCCTCCAGGAAGAACTTCATGTGCTTCTCGGCCTCCATTCTGCGCTTTTCCTGAATCAGTGCGATAGCCTCGTCGAGAGTAACAGCCATTGGGTCGGCATCCTTTGGCAGCGATGCAAACAGGTTCTCGTGCTTAACGTATGGTCCGAAACGACCAGCGCCAACGCTGATAGGTGAGCCTTCGAAATCGCCAAGCTCGCGAGGCAACTTAAACAGTTCCATTGCCTCCTCGAATGTGATGGTCTCCATGCTCAGCTCCTTTGGCAACTGGGCAAACAGTGGCTTCTCCTTATCCTCAACAGAACCAATCTGAATTACAGGTCCGAATCTACCTATCTTTACGTATACAGGACGACCAGTCTTTGGGTCTACACCCAGTTTGCGCTCGCCGGCCTTGTGCTTCTGACGGCTGTTCAGTGTCTCCTCAACGGTTGGCTCGAAGTCCTTATAGAAGGCGTGCATCATGTCATTCCACTTCTCTTCGCCTTCGGCTATCTTATCGAAGTCCTGCTCTACCTTGGCAGTGAAGTTGTAGTCCATAATCTCACTGAAGTTCTCCATCAGGAAGTCGTTGACTACTGTGCCGATATCAGTTGGAATCAGCTTGCCCTTGTCCGATCCGGCCATCTCTTTGCGGGTCTTCTGTGTAATCTGCTTGCCCTTGAGCTGATAGATAGAGTAGAAACGCTCCTCGCCCTTCTTATCACCACGGGTCACGTATTCGCGCTGCTGGATGGTTGAGATGGTTGGAGCATAGGTCGAAGGACGGCCGATGCCAAGTTCTTCCATCTTGTGCACCAGGCTTGCCTCAGTGTATCGCTGTGGCCCAGCGCTGAATCGCTCTGTGGCCAGTATCTCGCGGCGTGTAAGCTCCTGATTCTTCTTCATTGCAGGCAGGCTGTGGCTGTAGTCCTCTGATGAGTCGTCATCGTCTACGCTCTCGCGATAAACCTTGATGAATCCGTCGAACTTCACTACCTCGCCTGTAGCTGTGAATGTCTCGTCGATATCGTCGCTCTTTATGGTGATGGTAGTCTTCTCGATTTCAGCATCAGCCATCTGACTGGCGATGGTACGCTTCCAGATGAGTTCGTACAGTTTCTTCTCCTGAGCACTTCCCTCTATCTTATTCTTGTCCATGTAGGTTGGGCGGATGGCCTCGTGAGCCTCCTGCGCACCCTTCGAACTTGTGTGGTATTTGCGAGTCTTGCTGTAGTTTTCGCCATACAGGTCTACAATCTCCTTCTTGCTGGCGTTAAGACACAACTGCGACAGGTTTACAGAGTCGGTACGCATGTATGTGATACGTCCGCTCTCGTACAGGTGCTGGGCTATCATCATTGTCTGACTGACAGAGTAGCCAAGCTTGCGTGCGGCCTCCTGCTGCAGTGTAGATGTGGTGAATGGGGGAGCGGGCATGCGCTTCATTGGCTTCTTGGTGATAGTCTCGACAGAGAACTGGGCTGTCTTGCACTTCTCCAGGAACAGCATTACCTCGTCCTCAGTCTTGAAACGGGTGTTGAGTGTTGCCTTAACCTCTGATGCCGATCCGTCAGGATTCTCGACGGCAAACACGCCGTTCACGCTGTAGTAAGGCTCGCTTACAAAGTTCTGTATCTCGCGCTCGCGCTCTACTATCAATCTTACGGCTACACTCTGCACACGACCAGCCGAAAGGGCTGGCTTAACCTTGCGCCAGAGTACTGGCGATAGCTTGAAACCTACCAGACGGTCGAGCACTCGACGTGCCTGCTGGGCGTTAACAAGATCCATGTTGATATGGCGTGGATGCTCGATGGCATCGAGAATGGCGGGCTGGGTAATCTCGTGGAACACGATACGATTAGTCTTGTCCTTGTCAAGTCCCAGCACCTCGCACAGGTGCCAAGATATGGCTTCTCCTTCGCGGTCCTCATCGGATGCCAGCCATACAGTCTCTGCGTCGGCAGCTTTCTGTCTCAAATCTTCTACAAGCTTCTCTTTTTCTTCTGGAATTTCATATTCCGGCTCAAGCGTCTTGTCGTCGATGCTTATTTCTTTTTTCTTCAAATCGCGGATGTGGCCGTAGCTCGACATCACCTTAAAATCCTTTCCCAAGAATTTCTCGATGGTTTTTGCCTTTGCTGGCGACTCCACTATCACTAAGTTCTTTTGCATATCTATTTTGCGTTATATTTCTTTCGGGCTGCAAAAGTAAGCAAAAAACTCTCTTTCACCTTATTAATATAGAAGATTTTGGTTTTATTAACATTTTTGGGCCAAAAAGCGATGCACGGCCTGACGGATGGAACGTAGTCCAAACCGCTCTACATACACCTGATTTAGCGGTATCCACTGCAGTTCAGCGGCATCATCGCCAGCCTTTACCACTTGCTCCTCGCTTACACGGCAAGCAAAGAAGAAGTCGAGCGTGTGTATGTCCATGCCTGAGTAGCGATACACGTTGGGTATTGAGAACTGATATTCTACTGTCTCTGGGTCGATGACCAGTCCTGTCTCTTCCAGTATCTCGCGCACCATTCCCTCTTCTGCATTCTCGTCGTTGTCAACAAATCCGCCAGGAAGATCCAGAGAGCCCTTGGCAGGTTCCTTGCCTCGAGTGGCTACCAGCAGTTCGTCCTTATCATTTAGGATAAACGCGGCCGTAGACGCGCGTGGGTTCTGATAGAATGTAAAACCACACTGGGCGCAATGGCGACTCAGTGCATTGTGGATCTCAAAGTCCTGACTGCCACACTTGGGGCAGAATCGGAACACTTCTAATGGATGTTCGGTCATAAGGCTTACCAGTTATCAGTTCTGAATGGGAATAATGGCAGATTGGCGCCGTTTTTTACGTTGCCTATCTGGAAGTTTCTGAAACAATAGCGCACCGCTACAGGCTTTTTTACCTTGGGCGATGATACCTTGATGGCCTCGTCCCAATAGCCTCCACCTGGTTGCCAGAAGTGCACGGCTGTGGCAGGATAGAACACACGGTCGTCGCCTGATATCTCAAATCCCTGAATGTCCTCGAATGGGGCATCGGTATGATAGTTGTCGTCCAGATGGATAAAGATGGCATCATCCTTTATGGTCATATCCTTATAGCGTGAACTCTTGTAGAGTATGCCTTCGAATCCATAGTCGCGATTCAGTGCTGTATATGCCAGTCGCTCGCCCACCTGCTGTTTCTGTGCAGGGTGAATCTGACTGAACTCGTAGGGATAAACCAGGTCGTTGATGCATACCAGCGAGCTGTTTGGTATTATCTGTTGGGCCTTGAACTGCTGTTCGCGAAGCAGGGCTCCGCTCAGTGCATTGTTGTCGTCATCGTAGCGATAGGGAGCTATCTGCACGAAATAGAATGGTATCTCGCCCAGACCAAACTGACTGCGCCACTGGTCTACCAGAAGTTTCAATCGCTCTGAATACTGATCGCCAGGATCGCCCACGTTAGAGCAACCTTGATAATACAGTATGCCCTTAACGGTGAAGTTCAGGATTGGATTAAACGTGCCGTTGCCCCACAGCAGCGAGCGATGGTAATCGTACTGAGCCCACTTTTTACAAATCTCAACAGAGTCGGTTGGGTCGCTGGTGTACTTCTCCAGATTCTCCTTGGTCAACCAGCTTTCCACACGTGAACCACCCTTATTGGCCTCAATCAGTCCGATGGGGATATCGAGTGCCTGGTGCATGGTGCGTGCAAAGAAATAGCCTGTGGCTGAGAACTCTCCGACTGTCTTTGGCGAACATACACGCCACTCGCACTGGGCATCAGTCAGTGGTTTCGACGACATCACGCTGGGTATCTTTACTGATCGCACGCCTTCGTGGTTCTTGGCATCGATCACCACCTGATTGTAATCCTTCACAGGACACATCCAGAATCCCTTTACAGGCATCTCCATGTTCGACTGTCCTGCACATACCCATACCTCGCCGCTCATCACATTGTTGATGGTCACCTTATCGCCATCGTCGAATGTTATCGATAGCGGAGTATAACTGGCCTTTGGCGTCTTAACCTTTACCAGCCATTCGCCCTTCTTGTCGGCCTTGGCTGTCACTGCCTCCTTACTCCACGATGTGGTTACTTTCACCGTCTGTCCAGGCTTGGCCCATCCCCACAGGCGAGCGTCAGTCTGCTGTTGTAGTACCATGTTGTCGCCTATCAGGTGTGGCAACCTAACCTTTGCCTGAGCGCTGAGTGTCATCACTGCGAGTGCTACGATTGCTATAGTTTTCTTCATTTTTGGTATAAAGTTTCAAGTTTCTGGCTACAAAGATACAAAAATTTAAATAAAATGATTACCTTTGCACCGCGATTAACATATTTAAAGCAATGAAGTGTCTAAAAATGGTAATATCTGCACTGTTGTTGGCCTGCTGTGCCACAACATTTGCACAAAAAGGTACAACTATGAAGTTATGGCCCAATGCTCCAGAGGTGGTGAGCAGTGATGAGAAAGACGAGGCAGAAGTAACAGTATATCTGCCCAATGCCAAGAAAGCAACAGGTAGAGCTGTGGTATGCTGTCCTGGTGGCGGCTATAGTCATCTGGCTATGGACCACGAGGGCCATCAGTGGGCTCCGTTTTTCAACACTCAGGGCATTGCCCTCATCGTGCTGAAGTATCGCATGCCTCATGGCAATCGTCTGGTACCCATCAGCGATGCTGAGGAGGCTATGAAGTTGGTTCGTCGCAATGCGGCCGAGTGGCATATCAATCCTAACGATGTGGGCATTATGGGCTTCTCGGCTGGTGGCCATCTGGCTTCTACCATCGCTACCCATTCTAAGGGCGATGCGGCACCCAACTTCCAGATACTCTTCTATCCAGTAATCACAATGGATCCTGGTTTTACCCACATGGGTTCGCACGATAATCTGCTGGGTAAGGAACTTGGTAAGAAGGAGATGAAAAAACTTGAATTCGAGTTTAGTAATGACCTTCAGGTTAATCGCACCACCCCACGTGCTTTCCTGGCACTAAGCGATGACGATAAAGCTGTGCCTGCAGCCAATGGATTCAACTATTACCAACAGCTATACAAGCACGATGTTCCTGCATCTATTCACATCTATCCTACAGGTGGACATGGATGGGGCTATCGCGAAACGTTTGAGTTCCACTACGAGATGGTATTCGAACTCAAAGCTTGGTTGAAAAGTTTTTAACTAATCGATTATGTATTTCACAGGTATCATCATAGCCGCCAGCACATTCCTGGCCATAGGCATCTGGCATCCTATCGTCATCAAGACAGAGTATTACTGGGGCACTCGCCCTTGGATTATATACCTTATCGTAGGTCTGGCCTGTATTACTGGTGCGCTATTTATCGAGAATGCCATCATTTCATCGATAGTAGGAGTATTCGGCGCTTCTGCCCTTTGGGGCATAGGCGAGTTGTTCGCCCAGAAGCGCCGAGTAGAAAAGGGTTGGTTCCCCAAGAATCCCAACCGTAAGTACTAAACCTTATTTGTTTTAGAGATTATTCCCACCTTGGGAACGACTTGTTCCCACGTTGGGAATCAACTGTTCCCACGATGGGAATAAAGTGTTCCACCGAAGGGAATGCCCCCTAAGGACTCGGTCGAACACCTCGTTAGCATCAGTCGAACACCTCGAAGACATGATTCGGACAACTTGTAAACATGGCTCAAATTAAATATTCGATTCGAGTTTTTAAAAAGATTTTCAAAAAACTCTCATCTCTCACTTAAGTCTTCTGAAACCCGCATAAACAGGGAGTTTTTGAAAAATTATCCCTCACTTGATCCCTCACCTCATCCCTCCCTAATCTCTCACCTAATCTCTCACATGGCGATTCTGTATCAGGTAAAAGTGAGGTTTGATGTGAGGGATTAGTGAGAGATAAGTGAGGGATAAAAAGAATCTCTCACATCCCGAAACGCCTGTGTTTATGCGGGTTGTGAGAGAATATGTGAGAGATGAGGGATTTTTCTTTGTATTACAACAATTTCTTGATTTCTGCTTCGAGGTCTTTGATCTGGGCGGCGCGCTTTACCAGGTTGTTGCCACGATCAATCAGGAAGAAGTCGGGTACGGCTTGAACGTTGTAAAGCATCAGACGCTGTGAGTTAACACCCTCTTCGTCGCGAACGCTTACCCAAGGCAGGGCTGCAGTCTGCTGCTTCCAGAAGTGCTCGTCTGAATCGAGACTAACCTGGAAAATCTCAAGACCCTGTGCGTGATACTTGTTGTAGATTTCGCGCAACTGGAGGATGCGAGCGGGCGAATTCTCCATAGCGAAGATGTGGAAGTCGAGCAGAACTACCTGACCCTTCAGGTCGGTAAGATTGCGCTGCTGACCCTTGTTGTCGAGCAGTGAGATGTTGAGCACACCTGCCTCCTGAACCTTATTGGCATCGATCTGGATATCGGCATTCTGAGCCTCTACGATGCGCTGGTTCTTCATGCCCTCGATGGCGATGTTGTGCAGATTCTGTCCGCGCTCAGCATGTGGATAGTAAGTATCCCAACTGGTGGCTACAGCAGCAAAAGCCTTGATATCATCCTTGTTGGTGCGAGGATTGAAGATAAGGTAATTGCCGATGGCCTGGAACAGAGCGAAATAAGCATAAGCCTTGAATGGCTCCTTGTAGATGTAGTTGCGCTTAACATCGTCCTTATAGGCATCGATAAGTGTCTGGATGCTATCGTTGGCCTTAACGATACCAAGCTCTGTGTTGCTCTGCAGAGCGATAGCCTTAGCCTGCAGATCTATCTGCTTCAGGGCCAACTCGCGAATCTTAGAGCAGTTGTCTGAACCGCTTACTGTGTAATTAGATGCCATACCTGGGTACTCACCCTTGATCTGTACAGTCTCGGTAGAGTCGATGCTGACGTTGATAATTTGGTCGGCAATACGCAAGCGATAGAACTCAGGAGCCTGAGTGGCTGCCTCGCTGAACGAGAAATCACCATTATCGCCAAGCTTAACAGAGTCGAGCACATTGATGCCCTCGATACCTACATTCTCGAAGTAGAGCACAGAGTCCTTAGCACCAGAAATCTGGCCCTCGACGGTGAACTTATTGTTGTTGCACGAAGCAACCGTCAATGCAGCCAATACTACGGCTGCCAATTTGCTGATATGTTTCATTTTCTCAATTAGAATTTCGTTTTGCGGGTGCAAAGATATAACTTTTTTAGTGAATAGTGAATAGTGAATAGTGAAAAATTAAAAAAAATATCGAGTTTTCTCGTTTATTAATATAAATATGTGTAACTTTGCGGCTGTTTTTTATATATTAGATGTTTTAAACAAGATGAACGTAATTACGAAGACCCTTCAATTGGCTGATGGAAGAACCATCACCATTGAAACCGGGAAAGTGGCAAAACAGACCGATGGTGCTGTCATGTTGAAGATGAACAACACCGTACTACTAGCCACTGTTTGTGCCGCAAAAGATGCAGTTCCCGGAACAGATTTTATGCCTTTGCAGGTAGATTATCGTGAACAGTACAGTGCAGCCGGACGTTTCCCCGGCGGATTTACCAAGCGCGAAGGCAAAGCCAGCGACAACGAAATCCTGACATCAAGACTGGTGGACCGTGTGCTCCGCCCACTCTTCCCCTCGAACTATCACGCTGAGGTGTTTGTAAATGTAATGCTGCTCTCAGCCGATGGCGTAGATCAGCCCGATGCTCTGGCAGGTTTTGCTGCCTCAGCTGCTCTGGCTTGCTCTGACATTCCTTTCGAGTGCCCCATCAGTGAGGTTCGTGTAGCCCGTGTAAACGGTCAGTATGTAATCGATCCTACCTTCGAGCAGATGAAGGACGCCGATATGGACATCATGGTTGGTGCATCGGCCGAGAACATCATGATGGTAGAGGGAGAGATGAAAGAGGTGTCAGAACAGGATATGATCGGCGCCCTTAAGGCTGCTATGGAGGCTATCAAGCCTATGTGCGAACTCCAGGCTGAACTCTCAAAGGAGCTGGGCAAGGATGTTAAGCGCGAGTACGATCACGAGGTGAACGACGAGGAGCTGCGCGAGCGTATGAACAAGGAGCTGTATCAGCCTGCATACGACGTAACAAAGCAGGCTCTGGAAAAGCACGCTCGTGCTGAGGCTTTCGAGAAGATCCTTGCCGACTTCAAGGAGAAGTATGCTGCTGAGCATGCCGACCTGACTGAGGACGAGATGGAAGAGAAGTATGCCATGATGGATCGATACTACCACGATGTAGAGCGCGACGCTATGCGCCGTTGCATCCTCGATGAGGGTATCCGTCTGGATGGTCGTAAGACTGATGAGATTCGTCCTATCTGGTGTGAGGTTTCACCTCTGCCAATGCCTCACGGAAGCTCAATCTTCACTCGTGGTGAGACACAGTCGCTCTCTACATGTACACTTGGTACTAAGCTCGATGAGAAGCTGGTTGACGACGTGCTTGAGCACAGCTATCAGCGCTTCCTGCTGCACTATAACTTCCCACCATTCTGTACTGGTGAGGCTAAGGCTCAGCGCGGCGTAGGCCGTCGTGAGATTGGTCACGGTCACCTGGCATGGCGCGGACTTAAGGGCCAGATTCCTGAGGACTTCCCTTACACAGTACGTCTGGTAAGCCAGATCCTCGAGTCAAACGGTTCTTCATCAATGGCTACAGTATGTGCTGGTACACTCGCCCTGATGGACGCTGGTGTTCCAATGAAGAAGCCTGTTTCTGGTATCGCAATGGGACTGATTAAGAATCCTGGTGAAGATAAGTATGCTGTACTTAGCGATATCCTTGGCGACGAGGACCACCTGGGTGATATGGACTTCAAGACCACTGGTACAAAGGACGGTCTGACAGCTACCCAGATGGATATCAAGTGCGACGGTCTGAGCTTCGACATTCTGGAGAAGGCTCTGATGCAGGCTAAGGCTGGTCGTGAGCACATCCTGAAGTGTCTCACCGATACTATCGCTGAGCCACGCGCAGAGATGAAGCCACAGGTTCCACGTATCGTACAGCTCGAGATTCCTAAGGAGTTCATCGGTGCTGTTATCGGCCCTGGTGGTAAGATTATCCAGCAGATGCAGGAGGATACAGGTGCTACCATCACTATCGACGAGGTTGACGGTGTAGGTAAGGTTCAGGTATCAGCTCCTAACAAGGATAGCATCGACGCCGCTGTTGGTAAGATCAAGGCTATCGTTGCGATCCCTGAGGTAGGTGAGGTTTACGATGGTGTAGTTCGCTCTATCATGCCTTACGGATGCTTCGTTGAGATTATGCCTGGTAAGGACGGTCTGCTGCACATCAGCGAGATTGACTGGAAGCGTCTTGAGACAGTCGAGGAGGCTGGTATCAAGGAAGGCGACCACATCCAGGTTAAGCTGCTCGAGATCGATCCTAAGACAGGTAAGTATAAGCTCTCACATCGTGTACTGATTGAGAAGCCTGCCGACTATGTTGAGCGTCCAGCTCGTGGTGAGCGTCGTGAGCGCCCAGAGCGTAATGGCGAGCGTCGTGACCGTCGTCCAGACCGTGGCGACCGTCGTGGTGGTGATCGTCATGATCGCGGTGAGCGTCGCCCTCGTCCTGAGCAGCAGACTGAGGCTCCAAAAGAGGAACAGCCAAAGGACTTCAGCGATTCGCTAGATAACATGGATTTCTAAGAAAGAAATCTTAAAAATACAGAAAAGCGTTAAATTATTCTAAATTTAGCGCTTTTTTCTTTTGCGCGTACCTTATATAATAAAAATAGTTAGTACCTTTGCACACCGATTTAGGGGAGAGGCTTAGAATCCCCGTGAAATGTTGTGTGAATAGCGGTGTCTTTGGCCGGGCATTGCGGTTCGTGAATCAATGTTTCAATGATCCCCGTCAGGGAATTAACCCGAACGGGACGCAAGTTAGACTAACAACCAGGAGTTAGACCCTGGGAGTGAGTTTATGCGCGTACATATTAATAATAAGTTAAACTGTTTTTTAGTAGTAAATTTTTAAAAATGAACACTTTAAGTTACAAGACACTTTCTGTTAACAAGGAAACAGCAAAGAAGGAGTGGGTGGTTATCGATGCCACAGACCAGGTTGTTGGTCGTCTCGCTTCAAAGGTAGCTAAGCTGATTCGCGGAAAGTACAAGCCAACTTTCACTCCACACGTTGACTGTGGTGACAATGTAATCCTTATCAACGCCGATAAGGTAGTATTCACTGGTAAGAAAGAGACCGATAAGGTTTATACCCGCTACACAGGTTATCCTGGTGGCCAGCGCTTCAACACTCCTGCTGAGCTTCGCAAGAAGAACGGTGGTGTAGACAAGATGCTTCGTCACGCCGTTAAGGGTATGCTGCCAAAGGGTCCTCTGGGCCGCAGCCTGCTGAACAACCTCTTCATCTACGAGGGTACAGAGCATCCACATGCCGCTCAGCAGCCAAAGACTATTGATATTAACCAGTATAAATAATAAGGAAAGATGGAAGTAATTAACGCAATAGGTCGTCGTAAGAGCTCTGTAGCCCGTGTATATGTAACTGAGGGTACAGGTAAGATTACGATCAACAAGAAAGATTTAGAGGTATATTTCCCATCAGCTATCCTGCAGTACGTGGTTAAGCAGCCACTGAACCTGCTCGAAGTAGCTGAGAAGTATGACATCAAGGCTAACCTCGACGGTGGTGGTTTCACAGGTCAGAGCCAGGCTCTGCGTCTCGCAATCGCTCGCGCTCTCGTGAAGATCAACGAAGAGGATAAGAAGAAGCTGAAGGATGCAGGTTTCATGACACGTGATAGCCGTGAGGTTGAGCGTAAGAAGCCAGGTCGTCCAAAGGCACGTCGTCGCTTCCAGTTCAGTAAGCGTTAATCCCGCTGAACAACCAAGCGATAGTTTAGTATCTAAACCCGCTGGATTCCTTTGGACTACCATCGGGCTGATTCTGGACAAAAGAATTAAAAAGAAAGTAAACAATTTAAAAGCATTAAGAAAATGTCAAGAACAAATTTTGAACAGTTGCTGCAGGCTGGCTGTCATTTCGGTCACCTGAAGCGTAAGTGGAACCCCGCTATGGCTCCTTACATCTACACTGAGCGTAACGGTATTCATATTATCGACCTGCATAAGACAGTAGCTAAGGTTGACGAGGCTGCTGAAGCATTGAAGCAGATTGCCAAGAGTGGCAAGAAGGTTCTGTTCGTCGCTACTAAAAAACAGACAAAGGAAGTGGTTGCTGAGAAGGCTGCTAGCATCAACATGCCATACGTTATCGAGCGCTGGCCAGGTGGTATGCTTACAAACTTCCCCACAATCCGTAAGGCCGTTAAGAAAATGGCGAACATCGATCGTCTGATGCAGGATGGTACATATTCAAACCTGTCAAAGCGTGAGCTTCTGCAGATCACTCGTCAGCGTGCTAAGCTCGAGAAGAACCTTGGTTCTATCGCCGATCTTACTCGTCTGCCAAGCGCTCTCTTCGTAGTTGACGTTTTGAAGGAGAATATTGCTGTTCGTGAGGCCAACCGTCTGGGTATCCCCGTATTTGGTATCGTTGACACCAACTCTGATCCTAACAATATCGACTTCGTTATCCCTGCTAACGACGATGCTAAGGACTCTGTAGAGGCTATCCTGAATGCCTGCTGCACTGCTATCGCCGAGGGTATCGAGGAGCGTAAGGTAGAGAAGGCCGACGAGAAGGCTGCTGACGCTCAGGCTGAGGCTGCTGAGGAGGCTAAGCCAAAGCGTGCTCCACGCAAGGCTCGTAAGGACGCTGAGCCAAAGGCTGAGGCAGAGGCTCCTGCTGCTGAGTAATACATTAAACGTTAAAGATTAAACATTAAAGATTATTATGGCAATTTCAATTGACGATATCAAGAAGCTTCGCGCAATGACTGGCGCTGGTCTGGCTGACGTAAAGAAGGCTCTGACCGAGGCTGAGGGCGACTTCGACAAGGCTAAGGAGCTCCTCCGTGAGCGTGGCCTCGCTATCGCTGCTAAGCGTAGTGACCGTGAGACATCTAATGGTTGTGTACTCGTTAAGAGCGTTGATGGCTTCGCTGCTATGATCGCCCTGAAGTGTGAGACCGACTTCGTAGCCAACGGTGCTGACTTCATTGCTCTGACTCAGAGCATCCTCGACGCTGCTATCGCTGCCAAGGCTAAGGATATTGAGGCTGTTAAGGCTCTCGTTATCAACGGTCAGACCGCTCAGGAGGCTGTTACACAGCGTTCAGGTATCACTGGCGAGAAGATGGAGCTGGATGGCTACCTGACACTCGAGGGTGAGAACATCGAGGTTTACAACCACATGGGCAAAAACACTCTGTGCACCATGGTTCAGACCAACAAGCCCGCTGCTGAGCAGGGTCACCTTGTTGCTATGCAGGTAGCTGCCATGAAGCCAGTAGCTCTCGACGCTCAGAGCATCGATCCAAAGATTCTCGACGAGGAGTACAAGACTGCTGTTGAGAAGTCTAAGCTCGAGCAGGTTCAGAAGTTCGTTGATATGAAGCTCAAGAAGGCTGGCTTGAACCCCAACCTCGTTGATTCTGAGGATCACATCGAGAGCAACATGTCAAAGGGCTGGCTCACACAGGAGCAGGCTGACGAGGCTCGCAAGATCATTGCTGATGCAAAGGTTGAGGGCGAGGCTAACCTGAAGATGCCTATGATTGAGGGTATCGCTAAGGGTCGTGTTGAGAAGTTCAAGAAGGAGAACTGCCTGGTTGACCAGGAGTTCCAGTTCGGCGACGGCGACAAGGCTACTGTTGCTCAGTGGCTCGCTAAGCAGGACAAGGATCTTAAGATCGTTGCCTTCCAGCGCTTCACACTTGTTGCTGACTAATTTTTAGCAATATAGATAGGATCGGCATTGCGAAAGCAGTGCCGATTTTTTTAGATTATGAGAAAGGTAATAGGAATAGGAGAGACCATCCTCGATATCATCTTCAGAGATGAACAGCCTATCGGTGCTGTGCCTGGAGGTTCGATGTTCAACGGACTTATTTCGCTTGGACGCGCCGGATTGGATTGTGCGTTTATCAGCGAAACGGGTAATGATCGTGTAGGTCGACGCATCATCAGTTTCCTTGAGGAGAACCACGTCGATGCATCGAATATCAGTGTTTATCCTGAGGCTAAATCGCCAGTATCGCTGGCTTTCCTCAACGAGAACAACGATGCTGAGTACATATTCTACAAGGATCATCCACACGATCGTCTGGAGTTTGTTACTCCTGATATTCAGCCTAATGATGTGGTGATGTTTGGCTCGTTCTATGCAATCAACCCGGTAATTCGTCCACAGATGCAGGCATTCCTGGAGTATGCTCACGAGAAGGGTGCTATCTTGTATTACGACGTGAACTATCGTGCGTCGCATCTGAATGACTTGGTAAAGGTAACAGCAAACATCCTGGAGAACTTTGAGCTAGCTGATATTATCAAAGGCAGTTCAGAGGACTTTGAGATAATGTATAATAAGAAGGATGCAGATAGCGTATATCGCGCTCAGATCGACTTCTACTGCAAGAACTTTGTATACACCCAGGGTTCCAATCCAATCGAATTCAGAGCAAAAGGCGGGTTGTCAAAGCAATATCCTGTAGCTGCAACCAAGACGGTAAGCACTATAGGTGCTGGTGACAATTTCAATGCAGGTTTTGTATATGGCCTGCTTAAGTATGGTGTTACTCGTGATATGCTGGATGAAGGTGTTGACGAGGCCATCTGGGATAAAGTGATTGCCGAGGCTCAGCAGTTTGCAGCCAACGTGTGTGGTAGCTTACACAATAGCGTAGATATCGACTTTGGTGATAAAAAGAAAGCCGAATATTTGGCTGCGCAAGAATCTATGGAGTAAAATAAAAGCCTCGCATTTTCGCGAGGCTTTTTCTATTTCTTCTTTTTGCGAGGTTTGCGCATGGCCCATCCTTCTTCTGAGAAGTCTGGCTCTTCGCCCTTGAAACCACGCGGTGCTTTATTCATTAACTCACGCCAATTATCTTTCTTCTGGCGCTTGGGCTTTGACTGTGTTTTACCAGTTTTGCCGCCTTCTGGGAAACCCTCGTCAGCATCGTTACAACGAACTGTGCGGCCCTTGTATCTGATGCCAGACAACTGGGTCATCACCTTCTTGGCATCCTTCTCGGGAACCTCGAAATACGATATCGTATCAAGCAGGTCAATATGTCCTACCTCCTGACGGCCACCTACAAATCTATTCAGTGTCTGCATCAGTTCGCCAGGATAGAAACCATCGCGCTTGCCTAGATTGATAAACAGTCGACGATAACCCTTCTGAGCTTTATTCTGCAGTTTCTGCTTGTCGCTCTGTGGTTTCTTCTCCTTTCTGTCAGGTACAACAGCCTCTATCTCTGGTGCATCGGCATAGTAGGCCAAGAACTTGCCAAACTCAAGCGAAACAATCTTCTTGATAAGTTCATCTTTGTCGATATACTCGAAGTAGCGATTAATATCCTGCATGAATGGTGCAATTTCTTCGTCGTCGACATCCGTCTTAACGATCTGGTCCATTACCTTATAAAGCTGCTTCTTGCAGATCTCCTCAGCCGATGGAATCTCTGCCTTTACAAACTCTTTGCAAATGATCTTCTCAATATTGCGGATTTTGAACTTCTCGCGACTATGAACAATCGAGATAGATGTACCCTTCTTACCAGCACGCCCTGTGCGACCTGAACGATGGGTATAGCTTTCGATATCATCGGGCAATCCGAAGTTGATTACATGGGTTAGATCGTCCACATCAAGACCTCGTGCTGCAACGTCTGTTGCTACTAATAACTGAGTAAGGTGATTGCGGAACTTCTGCATAGTGAGGTCGCGCTGTTGCTGACTAAGGTCGCCATGCAGCGACTCGGCGTTATAGCCATCTTTGATGAGTTTATCGGCCACCTCCTGTGTCTCCACTTTGGTACGACAGAAGATGATGGCAAAGATGCGTGGATAGAAGTCTACGATGCGCTTCAGGGCGAGATACTTGTCCTTGGCGTTTACCATATAATAAATGTGGTTAACGCTCTCAGCGCCCTCATTGCGGCTTCCTACAACAATCTCCTTATAGTCGTGAAGATACTTCTTGGCCACACGTTCTACCTCCTTGCTCATGGTAGCCGAGAACATCAGTGTGTGATGTTCTTCTGACAGCGACTCAAATATCTCGTTGATGCTGTCAGAGAATCCCATATTAAGCATCTCATCAGCCTCGTCGAGTACTATATTTGTAACTTGGCTCAAGTCGGCTTTGCCGCGATGCATCAGATCAACCAAACGGCCTGGTGTGGCCACGATAATCTCGACACCTTTCTTCAGGGCACGCATCTGTGGCTCGATGGCAGCACCTCCATAAACAGCCTCAACATGCAGACCATCTATGTATTTAGCAAAATCGCGCAGGTCGTCGGCTATCTGCAGGCAGAGCTCACGGGTTGGTGAGAGCACCAAAGCCTGAGTATAACGTTGCGTGGTGTCGATGCGCTCAAGCAATGGAATGCCGAACGCTGCTGTTTTTCCGGTACCAGTTTGGGCTAGGGCTATTACATCGTTCTCGTTGGCTAACAGGTAAGGTATTACCGCTTCCTGTACGGGCATCGGATGTACAAATCCTAACTCATCGATTGCCTTGCGAATCTGTTCGCAAACGCCTAATTCCTCAAATGTCTTCATCCAAATAAATTATCTTACTACTTCTGTAAATTCTGGCTTGCCACCCTTTTCTACAGTCACGTAGATGGTAGAGGTAGCTTCTTCGCCATTCATACCGCGACTCTTTACGCTGAACTTGTAGTCAGTGCCATCAGGAGTTTCACGCTTACCTGCAGTCTGAGGTGTGCCAAGAGGGAACTGATAGCTTGAGCAAGCAGCATCGAAGAGTGCCTTCTCTGCATCAGTAACAGGCTTCTGCTCAGAATAAGCTGCCAGAGGCTTCACGTTGCCTTTCTTATATCCGTTCTCAATCAAGAAACGGTCGAGTTCCTTGGTTGCCTTGGCCACACGAGCTGTACGAACACCATAGCCATTTGCGATTTTTGCCTTAGGCAGAGCCTTCTCCATATCTGCAGATGATGTATTAAGACCACCACTGCCGAATGTGCAGAAAGGCACGATGGTTTTACCAGCAAAGTCCTGCTGCTTAAGGAGTGTAACGATAGGATTAGCATAAGTGCCAAACCAGATAGGGTATCCAAGGAAGATGATATCATAGTCTTTGATATTCTTCTTTATGGCCTTGATAGCAGGCCACTGACCGCTTTCTCTTTCCTTATTTCCTCTCTGGATAGTAGCCTGGAAATCGCCAGTATAGGCCTCTACAGCCTCTACAGCCTCAATATCAGCACCTGTCTGTTTCTGAATCTCTTCAGCTACAGCCTTTGTACTTCCGTTTTCTGAATAGAAAAGTACTAGTTTCTTTTGTGCAAAAGCACTTGCAACACATGTAATCATTGCCATTGATAATAATAGTTTTCGCATAATCTTTGTTTATTTTATCTTATTCGTTTGCAAAGATACAAAATATTTTGTAATTTTGCAAACATTATGAAGATATGTGTATTTTGTTCTGCAAATGAGCAGATTGATCCAGATTTCTTCGTGATGACAGAAGAACTGGGTAAGTGGATTGCTGACAACGGCCATAGCATCGTATATGGTGGTGTGAACCAAGGTCTGATGGAGTGTGTAGCCAAGGCTGCGAAGACGGCTGGAGCCAGAACCATCGGCGTAGTGCCTACGAAGGTAGAAGAGACAGGTCGCACTAGCGATTTTGTGGAGGTTGAGATTCCTTGTGATAATCTGACAGACCGCAAGCAGCTGATGATGGACCAGGGCGACGTGTTTATCGCTTTGCCAGGAGGTCTAGGCACCCTCGATGAGGTGTTTACTGTTGCGGCATCTGCCACAATAGGTTATCATCACAAGCCTGTTATCCTTTATAATATGAAAGGCTTTTGGAATCAGTTTATAGCCCTGCTTGATGATCTACAGACAAAGGGAATGATTCGTGGTGAATGGCGACAGTATATAAAAACGGCTGACTCCCTAGAAGAAATCAGCCAGTTGATATAATTGAAAAAGCCTTGCACCATCGCGAGGCTTTATTAGTTTACTTAGCTCCGATCTCTTTAATCAGACGATCGGCTTTGCCCCACTTCTCCATCATATAGAGCACATAGCGGATGTCAACACCGATGCAGCGTGCCAGCTGCTTGTCGAAGAAGATGTCCGAGCTCAAACTATCCCAGTTGCCGTCGAAGGCCAAACCTATCAATTCTCCCTTACCATTGAACATTGGTGAACCTGAGTTTCCACCAGTGATGTCGTTGTTTGAGAGGAAGCACAGATGCATCTTACCTGTAGTCTTATCGGTATACTTGCCAAAGTCCTTAGCTGAAAGCAGTTCCTTCATGATAGGTTCTGCCTCGTAGTCGATCACGCCATTCTCGCCCTTCTTCATCTTCTCTACGATGCTCTCGGCTGTGGTGTAGTAGCCTGAAGGCTTGCCGCCCAACAGATATTCGCCTACCTGACCATAAGAGAGTCGCATAGTGAAGTTTGCATCGCTGTAGTTAGGCATATCCTCCTCCATGCGCAGTTTGGCGGCGCAGAGATAACGCTCCTGAATAGCGATGCTGTCGTAGCAGGCTAAATAATCCTCGAACAACTGATTCATGACGGCCTCCAGACTCTGGCCGAACTTTACGCCGGGATCCTTCTGGAATCCACTCTTGTTGATGTAGATCTTCTTACTGTTCTTCATCAGCTTTGACTTCTTGTAGAGATAGTCGATATACTTCTGGTAATCGCCGCCAAATTTGCTGTCTACCTCCTGATAGAAGTCGGGCAGATATTTCTCCTCAACCTGCTCGCGATAGAACTTCATTGCAGCTGCCTGAATCTCTTTGTCGGTAGCCTCGTCCCACTCGTCGCTGTTGTCCTTAAACTCTATGTACCAGTTCTTGGGTTTGCCATCCTTGCCCTTTACGATCGAACCGTTGTTGGCACGATAAGCGCGGCGTGTAAGCTCATCAGAATTACGACCGCCAAAGGTCTCTGTGAAGTAGGTAAATGCTCTTACTGCATTGAATTGATTGGCATAGAGTCGCTCCAGTTTGTCGAAGTCAAGTTTACCCTTCAGGAAGCCTGTAGAATCCTGATAGTGACGAATTTTCTGCTCAAACTGTGCCTTCTGCTGGATGAGTCCAATAGAGTCGATACACTTGTTCATACCGATAGAGTTCTTCCAGTAGTTAGAACTCTGGGCATATTTTGAATCGTACTTGATGCGTACTGCTTCGTCGGCACGCATGTGGCGAATCATAACGTTCTGCTTAACCTCGCGAGTCTTGTACATAGGCTCGTTCTGGGCATCGCGACGTTCCTTGATACCATAGCTAGAGAGATAACGATTGGTAGAACCAGGATAGCCAATGGTCATAGAGAATGAACCTGGCACATAACCCTGCAGCGATACTGGTGCCCATTTCTTGGGGTGATAAGGTACATTGTCCTTAGAATATTTGGCTGGACCACCTGTCTTAGGGTCTACATAGATGCGGAATACAGAGAAGTCGCAAGTCTGTCGTGGCCACATCCAGTTGTCGGTCTCGCCACCAAACTTACCCATCGATTTGGGTAGGGCAAATACCAGGCGAACATCGTCGTAGTCGCGATAAGTAGTCATGAAATACTGGTTGCCCTCGTAGAAAGGCTTGATTTCTACGCGGAGTGTAGAGTCTTGCTTGCGGATATCCTTACGCATCACATTCTCAATAGAATCCACAAAGTGAGCACGCTTGTCCTCAGGCAGTTTGTTCAGACCCAACGAGTCGAGATAGCTGGTCAGGTCCTTCTGCTCTATCATAAAACTTACAAATAGTCGTTCGTTAGGCAGTTCCTCCTCGTATGAGTTTGCAACAAATCCGTTCAGCATATAGTCGTGCTCAACGGTAGAATGGCTGCGGATAGCCTCGAAACCACAGTGATGATTGGTAAACACAAGTCCATCGGGCGATACTACCACGCCTGAACAGAATCCGCCAAAGTTTACCACACAGTTCTTTACAGCATCCTCGCCATAATAGAGTGCTCCGTATGGCAATGCATAATTTTCCTGCTTCATCGTTTCGTAAACGGCGTTAGGCAGGTTGTAGAGTGTCCACATGCCCTCATCGGCTTTAGCACTAGTAAGGGTGCATGCAGCAAGTAAAGTAAAAAGTAATTTCTTCATTTGTTTTTTAATTTTTGAATTTCTTTCCAATAACGGGCAGGCTGCTGAGTGGCATATCGGTTTTGATAATGCGGTAGATAAAGCCTAAAATCATCAGGGTATTCCAGATGATCGATGCCCAAGCAGGCAGATTGCGTTCGCCCCATTTAATCAGGGTAAAGAAGGCGCACGCGGAAATAAAGTAGATGGCGATATCCTTCATAGGATAGGGGATTGGGTTCTGCTTCTGACCAACCAGATAGCTTAGCACCATAGCTGTGCCGTAGCCTGCCAGTCCGCCCCAAGCGCAGGCCCAGTAGCCTATCTGGGGGATGAAGATAACGTTAACGGCAAACAGCACAGCGCAACCAGCGAGCGAGAACCACGCGCCATAGATGGTCTTGTCGATAAGTTTGTACCAGAACGACAGGTTGAAGTACACGCCCATAAATATCTCGGCCATCATTACTATCGGCACAATGCCTAGTCCCTCGCGGAACTTGTCGCCCACCAGATACTTGAATATATCGATATAACCCATCACGCACAGGAATGCCAGTAGCGTGAATATCACGAAGAATTTCATCGACTTGGCATAAAGTTCCTTGCTGTTCTTATCCTTTGCCGAGCCGAATACGATGGGCTCATATGCAAAGCGGAAGGCCTGAGTGATAAGGGCCATTATCATAGCGATCTTGATACAAGCGCCATAAATACCCAATTGATGACGTCCTTCCTCAGAATCGAGGATACGTGGCAGCAGAATCTGTCCGGCTACCTGATTTAATATGCCAGCAATACCCAATACCAGCAGTGGCCACGAGTAGCTAAGCATCTGCTTGCACTTCTGTGTGTCAAACTTCCATTTGAAGCCCACCAGTTCGCTGATAAGGCAGAACGATATTATGGTGGTACACGTCAGGTTGATGGCAAAAGCATAGCCGATGTGAATCTCCCACGAAGGATCGATCTTCGGCATCAGCCAATAAGCTGCAACATTCAGACTTACGCTTAGGAATATAAACAGCAGTTTTAAACTAGCGAACTTGATTGGGCGATGCTTGTAGCGAAGATAGGCAAAGGGGATGGCCTGGAAGGCATCTTGTGCCACAGTTATAAACATCATGCCTACATACCACTTATGGTTAGGATAGTCGAGTATTGAGGCTACTGGATTGATAAACAGTATCACAAGCACAGCAAACGTAAGACAAACACCGCCAACCATCATCAGAGCGGTACTGTATACGCTCATCTTGTCGCCCTCTTCCTTATTCATAAAGCGGAAGAAGGTGGTCTCCATACCAAATGTTAACAGCACCATGAGTAACGCCGTTTGGGCATAGATGTCATTATAAATGCCGTAGTCGGAACAACTCTTCAGTGTATAGGTATAGAGTGGCACCATCAGGTAGTTCAAGAATCTGCCGACGATGCTCGAAAGGCCATAGATGGCCGTATCTTTTGCTAATGATTTTAGATTTGCCATTGTTTATCCAAAGAATAAGTATGCTATTGCGATTGCAGATGTGATACCAGCCAGGTCGGCAAGTAGTCCGCAGGCCACTGCGTGGCGAGTCTTTACGATACCCACACTGCCAAAGTAAACAGCCAGGATATAGAATGTGGTATCGGTAGAGCCCTGGAAGATACAACTCAGTCTGCCAACGAACGAGTCGGCTCCATAGGTTGTCATCGCATCTACCATCATGCCTCGCGCTCCACTACCACTTAGTGGCTTCATCAGTGCCGTTGGCAACGCGCCTACAAAGTCGGTGTTTCCGCCACAAGCCTCTACACCATATTTCACGCCATCAATCAGCATATCCATAGCACCTGAAGCACGGAACACCCCGATGCCCACCAATATCGCTACCAGATAGGGGATGATTCTCACAGCAGTGGTGAATCCTTCTTTGGCTCCCTCGATAAATGCATCATAGACGTTTATCTTCTTGCGAACACCAGACAAGATAAATGCGATGATGATCATCATCAGCATGATGTTGGCGGCGCTGGTACTCACCTTGTTCATCAGTATCGAGTCCATCTGTCCGAATCCCCAAATAACAGTAGCTACTACTAATGCAGCTCCTCCAAGTGTAAGCAACATGGTGCGATTAAGCAGATTTATCTTCTGAAACAGACTGGTGATGATGATACCAGCCAAGGTTGAGAAGAATGTGGCTAGCAGAATGGGAATGAAGATGTCAGTAGGCTGTGCAGCTCCCATCTGAGCGCGATATACCAATATGGAGATTGGTATGAGCGTTAGTCCGCTAGTGTTCAGTACCAGGAACATTATCATTGGGTTGCTTGCTGTATCCTTCTTCTGGTTCAGGTCCTGCAGTTGTTCCATCGCTTTAAGTCCCAGTGGCGTGGCAGCATTGTCCAGTCCCAGCATATTGGCTGCGATGTTCATGAATATCGAGCCTGTAACGGGATGCCCCTTGGGGATATCTGGAAACAATTTTGTGAAAATGGGACTAAGCAGTTTTGCCAACACATTTACTACTCCGCCTTTCTCGCCTATCTTCATTATTCCGAGCCAAAGCGACAGAACGCCTGTGAGACCTAGTGATATTTCGAAGGCTGTTTTCGACGATGAGAATGTTGAGTCCATCATGGCTGGGAATACATCGAAGTCTCCCCAGAATACTAATTTTACCAAGGCTATAACGAATGCGATGATAAAAAATCCTATCCAAATCCAATTAAGTACCATATCAGCGTGCAAAGTTACAGTATTTTTCTGATATGTGCAAGCAATTAAGAACCTATTATAAAAAAAGTGAAGCGTTTACTCACGTAGACGCCCACTCCCTTAATTTAGTTTGTTTAAGTATTTGATGCAAAGTATTTGGTCAAAAACCAAATTACTCATTTTCACCGTGCAAAAATACGAAAAATAGTTTACCATTATTGATAATCATAGTTAATAATCCTTAAATGCTCCATTTTTGTCCAAAAACAAGAAAGGCACCTGCTCCCGCAGATGCCCCCTCACAACATTTATTAAAGTCTTATTTTGAATTTTGAAAAATCTACATATACTACACGCTATTTTGTGTAAAGAGTAACTTTCTTTATTGTTACATTATGTCCTTTTAGTTTAAAACCATGTTTATTCCAGTCAACGTATTGTTGACGCCAGCTATCCATAAGACTACTGCTAACTATTAAAGTTTCCTTGAAATCTTTGCTGCCTGAGAAACTTTCATTATGGCGAGTTCCATTGTCATCAGAACTTCCGTCATTGTTTCTCGCAGTTACAAGATCTGTTCCGTCGACTGTGGATATTATGCACGACCATCCAGTTCCTTCATATTGTCCAGGTTCGTGAGCGGTAAACTCTATTTCAAATTTAACAGATCCAGATACAAGTTTTGAAAAATCAAAAACGCAGTTAACAGTTTCGTTTCCGCTTTGTATGTTTCCATAACCATTGAACCTTGTGCTGGCGTTGCTCAATACCGTAATAGCTTCTCCTATTTCTCCTGTTCCACTTCCTCCGCTTGCGGCTTTTTTCTTACTATTGTCATATGTAACACATAGGAGCTTAAGATTCTCACCCCAAAGACGCATTCCATTTTCTTTGAATAATTGCGCAGATTCGGCATTTAATTTAAGTTCGAAATACTCGTCCAATACAGAGTTCCCGTATACGCAGCCTTCGCCAGACCATTTGCTGTCGCCAAGGTTGGTACTGTTCCATGTGTTTCCTGGTGTCGCTTTAATCTGGAAGTAGCCATTATTAATGCCATAGAAGCGGATAACTGTTCCATCACCTACTTCATCGTTCTCCTTGGTGAAATTATCTTTATCTATTAACAAAGCATATTTGCCATCCCATCCTATAAAGTCGTTCTCACCAGTCCAAAGTATTGTTTCGTGCTCGGGGTCAACTAAAGTATAGTCATATGATGTAGATGGGGTGCTACTAATTTCCTCATAGAATGGTTTTCCCGTCATATCTTTTCTCATTTCATATGCTGCGCCCTCTAGTGGATATAAGTTGTTTTCTACACCTGTGGTGCTCCAAGGCTTAGCTCCGCCACCCACATATGCTTCAAATCCTGTGTAGGCTTCCTTGATATCTGTACGCTCATACGCCCAACGAGTTCCGGGTGGAACACAGATTTTGTGCGGAGCCTGACCCATATAAGCCGATAAGTCATAAGCGGCAGTCTGTGTTCGAACTAATATCGCGATGTTATTAATATCTGCATCATCTGCAGAAGTAAATTCGTATTTTTGGGTGTTTGCTAATATGCGTTCCTGATGTGAAAGAGCTATTTCCTGATTTTCTCTACAAGTGTTAATAAGTACATTATCTGCAATTCCGCTAGCAAACATACCATGTGCGGTAGAACTGAACTTATCAAACTTAATGGTCAACTCGCCACCAGCTGCTAATGGGGTTACTTCTGCATAATACTTTATAGTTGGGTCGTCGGTATATGCTGTTTCGTTGCCGTCTTCATCTCTCAATACCTTATACTCTTTGATAACCTTGGCATCGAACACGAGGTCGTTATAGTCATAATCCTTGTTGCTAGATGAACTTCCGAGATCCTCGCAGAAAACCCATTTGTGAATCAGTACTAACTTCTTGTTGTATACTTTAGTTGCTTTGTCATTGGTGATAGTACTACCATTGGCAGGGATAACTTTTACAATCCAATCATCTGCAAATTCAAGATCAAGTTGTTCTTTGTTTATCTTTCGTTCACCATTATCGTATTTTTCACCAGCCATGCACATTCCTACATATAATCCTTTACCAACATTTGGTACGTCTATCTCTGCGCACTTAAAGTAAGTAAATTCTTCATCGGACCAAGTGCTGTGGTATTTAAAACTCAGGGCAGAACTGTTCTCCATAAATACGGTTCCCCATTTTGTTCCAGCGTTGTTGGCGTTAAAATCATTCAAATGGGTATAGTTGGTTCCGTCGCCTACACATAAGTAATCAATAGTTCCTTGTGTTGTATAGTCATCTCGGTACCAATTGGATGGCGCGCCGGGGGTGTTGTTCATATGATTTTGGTCGTAGTGATTGTACCATACTAAATAGTCTTTGCTGGCCAACCCCCATACGTGTTGAACGTAGAAATTTTTAATATCTAATCCAGTGGTAAAGCCTGGGTAGGTCTCAAACCAATTCTTTACATATTCGCGCTCATATTCTGTAATATCTGCTGGAGCGTTCTCTCTAGGATAGTTTGTCATGTCGGGCTTGATGCAGGTGCCGCATGAGTTATCACTTTCACTACGAGTTCTTGCAGCTGCTACTCTAGCTTCGCCAAAGCCCCAATCCTGTGTGGGACTAATCTGACCATAGAATTTTTCAAAGTTCTGTGCAAATTGTGCCTTTTTGGCTTCTTCTAGGGATGAGTAATCGCCCATGTCTTCACTACAACTGGTAAACAAACCGTTGCAGACTAGAGCCAATGCCCCTGCTATCAAATACTTCTTCATATTTCTGACTTTAATAAATTGTTACGTAACTATATAGATTTTCGGGTGCAAAGTTAGCAAATTTTTGCCTTACTTGTATCTATTTTATGGTTAAAATCTGTAAATATCGATAAAATATGCATCACTTATCAGATAATTTTGTAATTTTGGCCACAAAAACAGATAAGATTATGCGTAAAAGTCTGATTATTACCCTCATAGCCGTCATCGCGACCACCTTAACAATGGTGTCGTGCAACAAAAATGTGTACGATGAAGAGAGGCATGGTGAGTTAATACATTACTATTCGTCAGTAGACAGTGTAGACCAGCAGCACATGTGGATGCTTACACAGTCAAAAACTTTGCGTTATCAGGTGCCATCGGGCTCAAGTTACGAGCAACTCAAGTTTTATACAGCCGACCCACTAACCGACAAATCGGCCGAATTGATGAATACAGTGTTTGTGCAAAGCGGACAGTCTGGTTCTGTATCGCTTAGTGTACCATATCTGCAGTCATCTATCTATGCAGCCTTGGTGGATGGTGATGGCAATTATGCTGTAACATCTGTTTCTACATCGCAGACTTCCGTCGATTTCACTGAGACAATAACGGGCAAGCCTCTTTCATCGCTTAAGCCACAAACTTATTCTTTCCTGTTCGAAGAGAACTATCCAGAGCCCGGCGACTACGATTATAATGATGTCGTGCTGCGTATTTCGCAAGAGCGTATTGCAGAGAACAAGATTTCTGTAAATGTTACAATGTCTGCTGTGGGTGCCGTAAAGCAGATTGCTGGTTGTATCCGATTAGTAGGATATCGTTATCAGGATATTGACTCTGTATACATCACAGATAAGTCATTTAATGACGGAATAAATACCCAGATGCTTTATTTCCACAAGGATACCATTCCTTTTATAGAGGGGCAGAATCACGAGGCTGTGCTCAACTTGTTCTGCGATGCCCACTGGGCAATGGCATTCAATCTAAGTGCTGATTATGGTCTGTTCCAGCGTAAGAAGTATAATGTATCTACAAGTTCTGGAGATGACTATCAGCTACGTGCACCTCGCAGCCTTAGTTATATTGTAACATTCAAGGATGCTTCGGCACTCAATTACTTTACGCTCGATACCCTTGATCCATTTATTATAACAGACTATAATGCTGGAACGTGGGAGACTCATACTGAGCAGTTCAAGGGTGCTAAGGTGCTCCACGATTATTTTGTGCCATCTTTTAAGGATCTGCCTTGGGCTCTGATGGTTCCTGAAGCCGATTTCCTCTATCCGTTGGAAGGCACGGAAATAGGCTACCGCAAGCGTACAGAGAGTGGTGTGGTTGCTATGTTTGGTGCTTACACCACTATAGGTCACAGCTTTGGTGAGTGGGCCGAGAATCATAATAGCTTCCATGACTGGTATCAGTATCCTAACACACAGCTCACGTTCTAAAAAGTATTGAGAAAAGTCATAAAAAGGTTGGAGGGGCATCCACATCACGTGGACACCCCTCCTAAAATTTAACTATACTAGAGTTTGAAAATTATTCTCCGTAAACAAGTCCTGATGCAGGATTCTCGTACCATCCTGACAAGCCTGGTCTCAGGGTAAGATCCGATGACTTACCCCATTCTGTAAAGGCGGGATAAGCGTAGTTAATGGTGTTGCGCTCCTTTGGCCACTTCCACTTTGCTGGAATAGCAAGTCCTAATGGGCCCCAGAGTTCTTTGCCATTGCCTTCTTTTACGATTGTGATATATCCAGATGTGGCATTTGCCTCATCGTTAGGATTCGAATTGATTCTGAATGGGCGAATCCTAAAGTCGGCGTTCTGGAAGTCAACGAAGTTGGCAGGTTTGTCGATAGTTGTTTCTACTATAGGCATATCAACTCCTCGGCCGTAACCTGTATTAACCATCACTCCATGAGTAGCACCAAAAGCATCGTGAACCTCTGCACCGCCATCCCAAACGATAGGAGTTTCGCCAAGCCATACATAGTTGTCGTATTCGCAACCGGCAGCCACCAACTTTACAATCAGTTTTTTAGCGTTAGTCTCGCTCTCTCTAACCTGAATTACCACATCGTTCAGGTCGAAGTCGCATCTGGTCTTATTATCTTCAAATGCGTATGTCCAAGTTTGGTTTTCGACAATAGGGGTTTCTATTTGAGGATCGGCAGTCCATGTGGCACCACAATCTGTTTCGTTGTAAACCGGGTTAAGTTCGCTGAAATCAACTCTTTTGGTATTTTCACGCAAATCTACGTAGGGGCCGTCATCAGGATTGTCGTTATTAGGTGCATACAGATTTTTGAAACCGATAAAGACTTTGCCTTCTGCCACAAGGGTGAGATGGTGCTGGTCAACACTTGTAGTGCCGCCCAGGCGAACATAATTGTTCTCGCCATAAGCTTTGAAGCCCTGATAGGTACTGCCGCCTTGGGCTAGCCAACTGTTATCTCCTTTGATGTTAAGACCTGTATTGCCATACATGTTTATCTGGAAGTTGTTAACTTCAGCTGTGGCAGTCTCCATATAACCGCCAGGCATTAAATTGAATTGGCCATCATGCAAGGAAGCATTCTCCTGAATAAAAAGTTGGCAATAATTATAGAAGGTGCCATTCCATGCCATAATACCGAATTGTTTGGTAGTGTAGTGGCCCTTATTAATCCACCATACCTGTCCTGAGCCCTGCGTGCATTCCGTCAAGCCAGCTACAGTGACAGTACCCTCATTGAAGAAATTGGCGCATGAGTTCAGTTGAAGTTTGCCCGAAAGCTCAAGGGTTCCAAAATTATAGAAACACGAGGGCTTATTTGTGCCAGGTGCACTTGTTATATCCTTACCCGTCATGTTTCCCTCGTTGTAGATAATAGCATCGTTGTTTGCTTGAAAATTATCAGGAAAATTTACAGTGCCTCTATTGTAAATGGCAGAATGACCAGAACCACCATTGGTCTCTAAAGCCAAGCGGTTATAGTTAAGTGTAGCACCTTCCGCCACGAAAACCCTACAAACGTTATTAGCTTGCGTATCCATTGTTAATGTTGATCCTGACAGAACGTAGATGTTTGCTGAGGTCATGTAAGCCGAAGCTGGCAGGGTAACATTACCATTAATATACAAGTCAACTGTACCCGACCAAAGGTTCAGGTCAGAGCGTATGTCTGAATTAGCGAGCAATTGTCCCGATTGGACACATTCGTAATCCGAAGAGGTATTGATATCCCTTACATTATTGGGAACATCGCTTAACGATGATTTGTAATAATCGCTGGTATCTTCGAACGTGAATGGATCTCCATCTATAACAGCACCAGATCTGGTGCGTGCTTGAGCTGGTGTGGTGCTAAAGTCGTAACTTGCATTAATTTGACCGTTTTCTACATCCACATACTTGTACACCATGTTGCCGTCACTTTCCTTCAGACCTACATATACCTTTTTTAGGTGCTGTGGTATTCGGAATTCACTGATGGTGGTTGTGGTGCTCGAAACGAGAGCACTTGCAAGCACGGAGCCATAACCATCAGCATACGGATTGTTAGAGAACACGTAAACTGTTGCTTCGTCGCTGAGGCCTTTTACATTGAAGGTCGCAGTGGCGGTAGTTGACATCACCCAGTCCTGGTTGTCGGGAATGTAGAAGCCTAGTGTTTGCTGGGCGTTGTTGAGCGAGGCTTGCTGCTCCTGCTCTTCGTAGTTAAAATCCTGCGTACAGGCGGTCATTGCAAAACCCATGGTAAGGGCTGCAAGGCCATTAAAAATGTATTTTCTCATACTCTATCAATAGTTAAATTTTTCTCTAAAGAATTAATTCGGCTACAAAATTACATACTTTATCCGAATAATCCAAATACTTTTGCAATTATTATACATCTGCGACTGTTTTTGTGATTTGTTGCAAAAATACTTGCAACTTTCAGATATAATCCTTATATTTGCCGGCGGAATGTGTTTAACTTTTAAATATGTATAGTTATGAAGAAACTAATGATGATCCTGATGTGCATGATGTCGATGACGGTGTTTGCACAAGACAAGCCTCCTGTACAGGTGGCTACAACGATGATTCAGAACCAGAACGCTAAGTTCCAGTTGTTCCCTACGCAGAACATCTTTGTGTTTCTGAAGCTCAACACTGCTACTGGTGAGATAACTATTGTGCAGTATGGTATGAGTCGCGATGAGCGTGTGGAGGTGAAGCTTGATAGCGAGGTGTATCCGCTGGTACAGCCTGAGGATGAACAGCCAGGTAGATTCTTCCTCTATCCTACCACAAACATCTACAATTTTATAATGCTCGACCAGATAGATGGCAGGGTATGGCAAGTGCAGTGGGATACTAAACCTGACAACCGAATTATATTTAAGATAGGAAAGGCAGGGAACTAAAATCCCTGCTTTTTTGAACAAAAACGAAAGGTTTTGAACAAATCAGAAAACCGCTAGACTTTTTTGAACAACAATGAAAATTAAACGGACGCAGCAGAAAGACTTTTTTGCGGATGATCCTTAACTTTGCACCCAGAAACCAGAATCATATAATAACTAAAATAGTATAATTAAGAACAATGAAAATTTCGTTTCATCAGATTAGTTTGGTTGTGATAGCTGTAGCAACATCATTCGGCTACAGCGCAAGCGTGTCGGCCCAGCAACTCAGGGCAGAAAACATCGACGAGGTGGTTAAGGCGTTGACCCTCGAGGAAAAGTGCCACTTGGTGCTGGGACGCGGCATGCATTTCAACGACGACGCTAAATTTCCTGGCACAGCAGGTAGTACATTCTCTGTTAATCGCCTGGGTATTCCTGAGACCTATTGCGCCGACTCTCAGCAGGGATTGCGCATGAACGCTACACGTGCGTGGGATCATAATGATTATTATCCTACCGACTTTGTGGCTTCGATGACTCTCGCTTCTACTTGGGATCGCGAGGCAGCATTCAAGGTTGGACAGGGTATCGGCAATGAGGTGCGTGAGTTCGGACTCGACTGGATTCTGTCGCCAGCAATGAACCTTATCCGTAATCCACTGTGTGGCCGCAACCACGAGTACTACTCAGAGGATCCATACCTCTCAGGTACTATTGCTGCAGGATACGTAAAGGGTGTACAGAGCGAGGGTACAGCTGCTTGTCCAAAGCACTTTGTGGCTAATAATCAGGAGACTAATCGTAATAACAATATCTCGCAGGTATCTCAGCGTGCTCTGCGCGAAATCTATCTCAAGGCTTTTGAGATTATGGTAAAGGAGAGTAATCCCTGGACCATTATGACATCGTATAACAAGCTTAACGGTCCATACGCTCTGCAGAACCGCGAACTGCTTACCACCATCGTACGCGACGAGTGGGGATGGAAGGGTATGTTTGTAAGCGACTGGAATGCTGGCGATGATGCTGTAGCAGCTATGCTGGCAGGCAACGATATGCTTCAGCCTGGTCAGGACAAGCAATATAAGGCTATACTTGAGGCTGCAAAGAGCGGCAAACTACCTATGGAGGTTCTTGATGCCAACGTAAAGCGTATATTAGAATATGTGGTAAAGACTCACAACTTTAAAGGATATAAATACAGCAACGAGCCAAATCTTAAGGCTCATGCCCAGGTGGTTCGACAGGTTGGTGCAGATGGTATAGTACTACTTAAGAATAGTGGCATACTGCCTCTCATAGGCAAGCGTGTTGCCCTGTTTGGTTGCACCAGCTATGACTGGATTTCAGGTGGTTCTGGCTTTGGTGGAACTAGCGTAGGTCACTACACGGTATCGCTCGTTGAGGGTCTGCGTTCGGCTGGATACGAGGTCTACAAGCCACTCATAAGCACATATACTCAGCATATTGCAGCCGAGGAGAAACGCTTGTTCCCCAACGGTCGTCCACCATTCTCGCTCACACCTCCTGCACGTGCTGAGGAGAAGCAGTTTACTGCCGATGAGTTGAATGCAGCTATCAATGGCAGTGATGTGGCTATCATCTCACTGGGGCGAAAGAGCGGTGAGGCTGCCGATCGCAGCGAGGCCGACTTCTATCTGAAGGAGGGTGAAGCTAAGCTTATTAAGGCCGTAAGCGAGGCTTATCACGCTAAGGGCAAGCAGGTAGTGGTATTGCTCGATATCTGCAGTCCTATCGATGTAGCTTCATGGCAGGATCAGATTGATGCTCTGGTTTGCACATGGCAAGGTGGACAGGAGAGTGGTTTCAGTGTGGCTGATGTTCTCTCAGGAAAGGTTAACCCAAGTGGCAAACTGCCAATGACATTCCAGGTGAAGTATGGTGATGCTTATGCCGACAAGAACTTCCCCAGCAATGTAGACGACAAGACTCTTGGCGCAATGTTTATGTGGGGGTACAATAAGGATCAGGCTCCAAAGGAGCGCAAGCCTCAGGCAAATATCGACTACACCAACTACGAGGAAGATATCTACGTAGGCTATCGCTACTTCGACAGCTTTGGCAAGGCCGTTGCTTATCCATTCGGATTCGGTCTGAGCTACACCACCTTCAGTTATACCAACATGAGTGTAAGCGAGGCAAACGGTGTATATACAGTTAAGGTTGACGTAAAGAATACAGGCACAAGGGCTGGTCGCAACGTGGTAGAGCTTTTTGTTGCTGCACCTAACAGCAAGAAGCTGAACAAGCCTGAGAAGGAACTGCGCAACTATGCAAAGACCCGATTGTTGCAACCTGGACAGACAGAAACAGTGACAATGACTGTTAAAGCCGAAGATCTGGCATCGTTCAATGAGAAAGCTTCGGCTTGGAAGACTGATGCTGGTCGCTATGACTTCCTTATCTGTTCATCGTCAAGCGATGTTGAGGCTAAAGCTTCTGCAAATGTAAAGGCCTGGACCAAGAAGGTGAACAATGTTATGAAACCAAATGTAAAACTTAACCTACTCAAGAGATAATGAAACAGTTTTTTTCGATCATGATGCTTGCATTCTGCTCTGTGCCTGTGATGGCACAGTGGCAGATGCAGCCTACGCCCAACGACACACTTCAGCCTGTACGCAATCTGGGTGGTGGCCGTGTAGCTTTTAGTATTTATGCTCCTAATGCAAAGCAGGTAGGATTTGGCGGCGACGCAATGCCTTGGGGTAAACCTCTCGAGTTTAAGAAGGCCGATAATGGCATATGGACAGCCATTATCAGCGACCTGAAGGATGGCGTTTATCGCTACAATTTCACTGTGGATGGTGTTAAGGTTCAGGACCCAAAAGGGGCTCTTTCTGCCGAAACATCTGCCCTTGCCAATATCGGCGATGGCAAGCAGTTCTACGACATGCGTGTAGATATCCCACACGGAGCAATTGCCCAGCGTTATTACTTCAGTAAGCCACTCAATGCCCTGCGTCGTCTGCATGTTTGGACACCTGCCGGCTATGAGAAATCGACAGATAAGCTGCCTGTGCTCTACCTGATTCATGGTGGTGGAGACAATGATGCTTCATGGCCAAGTGTAGGTTGTGCTTGCAACATTCTGGATAATCTGCTGGCCGAAGGAAAGATGAAACCAATGGTGGTAGTAATGCCTAATGGTTCAATCCCTGTTAATAATATGATGGACGAAGTGCCCCTCTTCGAACAGGATTTGGTTACCAGTATCATTCCATATATCGAGCAGAACTATCGTGTAGTGGCCGACAAGGCTCATCGCGCTATGGCTGGACTCTCGATGGGAGGTATGGAGACAATGGAAACCATACTTAACGACTGCGACAAGTTTGAGTACTTCTGGGTGCTCAGCGCAGGTTGGTTCCCCGCTCAGAAGGAGCAGTTCGAGGGCTATCGTCAGCGTCTTAACAAGGCTGCCGCAGGCATAAAGAAGAATGTTCGTCAGTTGGTATTTACCCAGGGCGATCCTGAGGATATCGCATACCAGAACGGCCTGGCCACACTGAAGCTATTTGATGCCGCTGGAATAAAGTACGAGTACTACACAGCCCCTGGCGGTCACACTTGGTATACATGGCGCAACAACCTGCACCAATTGGCACAGAGATTGTTTAAATGATTAATAGAATAATGAATAATTAAAACGTATGAAAAAAGTAATTATGACTATGGCGCTGGCAGCTATGTGCTGCGCTGGCGCTCAGGCACAGGAGAAACTCTTCAACAGTGCCAGTGTTCAATCACCCGTGGTTAATGCCGACGGAACTGTTACATTCAACCTCTTTGCTCCCAAGGCTGTTAAGGTAGAGGTTACTGGCGATTTCTTGCCCACACAGCCTATCGAGATTCCTGGCTATGGCAAGTATGATGCTCCAGGAGTAGCCCAACTGAAGGAAGGTAAGAATGGTGTATGGAGCTATACCACCGATAAGTTGGCCCCAGAGATGTATAGCTATACCTTTAATATCGATGGTATGACTGGTGTGAAAGATCCTGCTAACATTTACGTAAACCGCGATATCGTATCGTTTACCAATATCTTTATCGTTAGCGACCAGAAGGGCGACAAGGGCGATCTGTATAAGGTAAACGAGGTTCCTCACGGAAACCTGAGCAAGGTTTGGTACAATAGTCCTACACTGAAGATGCAGCGTCGTATGACTATCTATACTCCTGCTGGTTACGACAAGGGTGGCAAGTATCCAGTGCTCTATCTCCTGCATGGTGCTGGTGGCGATGAGAACGCTTGGAGCGAGCTGGGTCGTGCCGCACAGATTCTCGACAACCTGATTGCTACAGGTAAGGCTAAGCCAATGATCGTAGTTATGCCTAATGGTAATCCTAACTGTCAGGCTGCTCCTGGCGAGTGGTCATGGGGTATGTACACTCCTGGATTCCGCGATGGTGGTACAGGTCCTACTGCTCCTGCTGCAGCCTCTATACCAGAGAGCTTTATGGATATCGTAAATTATGTAGATGCCAACTATCGCACATTCAAGGATCGTTCGCACAGAGCAATCTGCGGTCTGTCAATGGGTGGTGGACATACCTTCCACGTAAGCCTGCTTTATCCTAACAAGTTCGACTACTTCGGACTGTTCTCTGCAGGTCTGCACTTAGCTAATGGCGGCTACCAGGATTCATTTGCTAAGCAGATTGAAAACAACCCAACCTTTGCACAGCAGAGTGCTAAGCTCTTCGGCAGCAAGCCAAAGCTCTACTGGATGGGTATGGGTAAGACCGACTTCCTTTATCAGAGCACAGTCGATCTGCGCAACTACTGGGACAGCAAAGGTTATAAATATGAATATGTAGAGACTGACGGTGGTCACATCTGGCGCAACTGGCGTATTTATCTCACCATGTTTGCACAGAAGATATTCAAGTAAACAAACTAAAAACCCCTCGTCAATCGCGAGGGGTTTATTTATTTCTTGTGTTTATCAATCTTACGAAGTATAAAGTTGAATGCCTCAAGTCCTACCAGCACCAGTACTGTGGATGCGATGGATAGGACATACATTCCGCCTCCACATGCCAGTCCGATGGCAGCTGTAACCCAGAGTCCTGCTGCGGTAGTAAGTCCGCGAACCACATTCTCGCTCTTATGGAAGATGATGGTGCCGGCACCAATAAAACCTATACCAGACACTACCTGGGCAGCCACTCGCGATACGTCCCAACGATGCTCAGGAGTATGCATAGCCCCCTCGAAGCCATAGGCCGATACAACCATAAACAAGGCCGATCCTAAAGCTACCAGAAAGTGTGTGCGTAGTCCGGCCTCCTTGGCACGATACTCACGTTCCAAGCCAATAGCGCCTCCAAGCAGTGCTGCTACGAAGATGCGCAATACAAACTCCAAGGTCATATCCATAATTATAACTTTTTACGGTAACAACGATGACGACGGTGAATAGTGGCCTCAAGATATTGCCACTGCGAGAGTACACCCTCGTTCGACTCCATCTGTGGTCCAGTCTCGGCCCACTTAAAGCCATAGCGCTGGAACTGATGGATTAGATCGTCGAAGATAAGTGCATTGGCGCCCTTGCTGCGATACTCTGGCAATACACCAATCAATAGCAAGTCTACAGTATCGGTATTGTGCCATTTCAGTGTTTTAAGCAGTTCCCACCATCCGAATGGCAGGAAGCGTCCGTCGCGAGTACGCTGCAGAGTGCGTGAGAACGAGGGGAATGTAACACCAAAGCCCACCATCTTATCGCCATCCATAATGCCTGTGACAAGATTCAGGTCGGCTATCTTGATATAATCATTTACTAGTTTATCTATCTGACGCTGAGAGAGTTCTGAGAATCCATACAGATCCTTATATGTGGCGTTAAGCAGATGGAACACTTCGCGGCCCCAGCCTTCGCTAACCAACTCTTTGCGGGTAAACTTGTGCACTCTAAGGCCATAGCGCTTGCGAACCATCTCTGTGATTTTTGCAAACTTATCAGGCACTACTTCGGGCACTTTTACCTTGCACTCCACGTAATCATTATCCTTATAGAATCCGTCCAAAGCCTCAATGTGCTTGGGGTAATAAGGATGGTTGTAGTTGATGTACATGGTGGCCAACTGGTCGAAACCATCTACCAGCATTCCTTCACGGTCGGTATCGATAAAGCCCAACGGGCCTGCAATCTCGGTCATACTCTTGGCCTTACCCCAATCTTCTACTGCTTTCAGTAAAGCCTTACTAACTTCATGGTCGTCGATAAAGTCGAACCAACCGAATCGTACCTGATGGCAATTCCAACGCTCGTTGGCGCGATGGTTGATAATAGCCGCCACGCGGCCTACAATTTCACCATCTTTATATGCCAGAAAATACTCTGCTTCACAGCATTCGAACGAAGGATTTTTGTCGCGACGAAGTGTTGACATCTCATCAGAAAAGAGATATGGCACAGCACTATCGCAACCCCTGTAAAGGTCGTAATAGAACTGTACGAACTGCTTCAGTTCACGCTTGGTTTCAACTCTCTTTATCTTAATCATCGCTGCAAAATTAATATATTTTTACGAAACTCACAAACATTTATAAAGTTTTTTTAGAGTGCTTCGATATATTCGTACAACTTCTTATAGAACGGATGGCGAGTCAGGGTAGAGGCATCGCCAAGTATAATCAGCTTCATGCGGGCGCGGGTTATTGCCACATTCATACGTCGCAAATCGCGCAAGAAACCTATCTGTCCGTCGTCGTTAGATCGTACTAGCGAAATCATTATTATGTCGCGTTCCTGACCTTGGAATCCGTCGACGGTGTTTACACTTATAAGCCCACGATAGGGCTTGAAGAATTCTCGCTTCTTAAGTTGGTGGCGCAGATACTGTACTTGGGCGCGATAAGGCGATATTACGCCCACATCTATGCGCTCGTTCAGTATTCGTTCCTTACCTATCTTCTCGAAGTATTGTTGCAGAGCAAGCATGGTTAGCTCAGCCTCGGCCTTGTTGATACGACCGAAACTCTCGCCCACAAACTCCTCCTTGAACGATATTCCGCTATCCTCAGGGAAGTCGAACTGTGATGTATCTATCCATGACATTGGGATATCCAGATCGAGAATGCTGCGATACTTTACGTCAGGAGCGCTCTCCACCTGATTGTTGTAGAACCAGTCGCTCGAGAATCGCATTATCTCCTCGTTCATACGATACTGCATCTTTAGCAGTGTCACCACTTCGGGCTTGTTGTCTACTATGCGCTCCATCAGTGTTTTGCCCAGTCCTGCCTTCAGTGCCTCGTAGCACTTTACGGTTGGGGGCAGCTGGCAGTGGTCGCCAGCCAGTATTACTCTCGACACTCTGCGGATAGGTATCCAGCATGCGGCTTCGAGGGCTTGTGCGGCTTCGTCGATGAAAAGTGTGCCAAACTTCTGACCATCTAGCAGATGACTTGTTGAACCTACCAGTGTGCATGCTATCACTCGTGCCTCACTAAACAGGTCGTTCTTTATGCGCAGCTCTAGTTCTGTAGCGCGTTCCTTCAGTCGTTCTACCTTCTGATGAAACTTCTGGTCGCCCTTCTTTCGGTTAGCTCTGACCTCTCGTATGGCTTTTCGTAGTGCCCATAGCATCTCGTAGTCTGGATGCGCCTCGAAACGTCGTTCGTATGTAAACGATAGCATCTTGTCGTTCACGCGCGTGGGATTACCTATTCTTAATACGTTTACACCACGGTCAACCAACTTCTCTGATATCCAGTCTACGGCCATATTGCTCTGTGCGCAAACCAATACCTGGCTTTCGCGTCGCAATGTTTCGTAGATGGCTTCTACTAGTGTTGTCGTCTTTCCTGTTCCTGGAGGTCCATGAACGATGGCTACATCCTTGGCTCTCAGCACCTTGTTTACAGCATCCTCCTGAGTGGCGTTGAGGTATGGAAAGTGTAGGGAATTAAAGTTGAAAGTCTCTGCTTTCACCTTATTATAAAATAGGTCGCGCAGATAAGCCAATCGGCCTTTGGCGCTGATAACCTTGTCGAGAGCGGCAAACATCATCTTGTAGCTCGTCTCGTCGAAGAATAGTTGTACACCAAGTTTCAGTGTGTTTTGGATCTCGATGAGTCCAATGCCGTCAGGCACACAGATTACCATTCTGTTGCCGTCTACATAGCTAACTGTAGCCGTCAGTTTGAAATAGCTGATCTTATTCTCGATATCTACGCTGAAGAATACGACAGGTTTGCCGTATTCGAAATTATGTTCTACCTCTTCTTCTTCGGCCTCACGATATACCTCTATCACCTTCTGGTTCAGCGAATTGAAGTATATCTTTCCGATGGTGAGCGGAAACCATACGTCACCACGTTTTATCTTTCGCTGCAGTCCCATCTTCTCAGTCTGCTCGCGAAATTCCTCTTTCTCGGCTTCGTACTCCATCTGGAGCAGTTGCCTCTGTTTCTGTAGCGCCAATATAGGCGATTCAATTTGATTATTCATAAAAGTGGCTGCAAAATTACAAAAAATCTGCGAAACTCTTACCACCTTATTTAAAAAAGTAGTACCTTTGCAGCCGAAATGAAACAGATATTGTTAATTAACGACGTTGTGGGCTACGGAAAAGTTGGCATGGGCGCTATGCTTCCTATTCTGTCCTACTTGGGCATTCCAACCTATAGTTTGCCTACTGCACTTGTGTCTAACACACTTGATTATGGTAAGTTCAATATCCAGGATACAACTGAATATATACGTGGAACACTACCTGTATGGAAGGATCTTGGGTTCAGTTTCGATGCCATCTGTACAGGACTGATGTTCAGCGACGAACAGGCAAAACTGGTGGCAGGATACTGCAAAGAGCAGGGCGAGCAGGGCACAACCGTATTCGTCGACCCAATCCTTGGCGATGGCGGACGACTATATAACGGAATGACCGAACGTCAGGTAGAACTGATGCGCGAGATGGTATCTGTGGCTCATCTCACCTTTCCTAATTATACAGAGGCTTGCTATCTTACCAATACTCCCATCAAGATGGAAGGCATAAGTTGGGAAGAGGCTGGCGACCTGCTCGACGACCTGCGCAAGATTGGCACAAAGTCGGCTCTGATAACCAGTTGTAAGGTAGACGGACGCAATGCTGTGGTGGGCTATAATCACTTCGACGATAGCTATTTCCACTTGGAATATCACGAGATACCAGGATTGTTCCATGGTACTGGAGATATTTTCTCTGCTGTGTTGATAGGTCATCTGCTTAATGGCGAGAGTCTTAAGACTAGCACTCGTACCGCTATGGATACCGTGTTCCGCATGATTGAGCGATATAAGGATACAGATGACAAGAATCGTGGTATCCCTGTAGAAAAATGCCTTGATCTGCTATGAGGCTCCACCCTCTGCATACCAACATAGCAAAACCAGAACGGTTCACTTGGCCTTTCTGCTACGAACCTCATCCATTATGCTTGTTGGCCTGCGATGAAGTTAAGAAGGAGATTAAAAGGATCTGTCCCTTAGAGGGCAAGATGTTTGGTGTGTTGGTGGCAGAAGACTCTGAAGGATCATTGGGATTTCTTGCCGCATATTCAGGATTGCTCTGTGGGCGAAACGATTGGGAATACTTTGTTCCCCCAGTTTTCGATGCCCAGCAGCCTGATGGCTACTTCAAACAGAAGGAGCGCGAAATTATGGCTTCGCCGAATCATAAAGGGATGTCGCAAGACCTTCAACTATGGCTTTTTCGTCAATATCGCATGCTTAATGCCAATGGCGATACTCGCGACCTCGTAGAGATTTGGCGCGACTATCACCAGAATCCCAAGATACAGAAGAAATTCCCCTTACCTCCAGGTGGTACAGGCGACTGCTGTGCTCCAAAACTTCTGCAATATGCCTATCAGCACCAACTTAAGCCCGTTTGTATGGCCGAATTCTGGTGGGGAGCATCGCCTGCTAGCGAGATTCGTCATCATGGCGAGTTCTATCCAGCTTGTCGAGGTAAATGTAAACCTGTGCTCACTTGGATGTTGCAGGGACTCGATGTAGATCCAGACCCAGAACAGTCAGGTTTCTTGCATCATGGCATAGAGATAATCTATGAGGATGATGCAATCGCCGCAGTTTACAAGCCATCAGGCATGCTAAGTGTTCCTGGCAAGGCCGATGATTACTCTGTAGCCACTTGGGCCAAGGAGCGATGGTCTGAGTCTATGCTCCCTCATCGTCTCGACCTGCTTACATCGGGCATTATGCTTGTGGCAAAGACTGCTGAGGCCTATCACCATCTGCAGGACCAGTTTGCCGCTCGAACCGTTAAAAAGAAATATGTGGCGATAGTCGAAGGTGAAATTTTAACAGATCATGGCGTTATAGATCTACCTTTAAACAGCGATCCAATAAATCGTCCTCGACAGATAGTAGATCATGAGCACGGCAAGCGGGCTATTACAGAATACAGGGTGATAGGGCGCGTAATTCACAACGGCAAGGCCTTTGTTAAACTCGCTCTCTACCCCCATACAGGCCGAACTCACCAGTTGCGTATGCATTGCGCGCATTATGAGGGATTATGTTGCCCGATTGTGGGCGATGAACTGTATGGACACAAGGCCGACCGACTATATCTGCAGGCAGAATCGATAGCCTTCGTTCATCCTTCTACAGGTAGACAAATGCGGCTTTTTTGCCCACAAGATAAAAATATTTGGTTATTATGATTGCGGTTCGCCGTTTTTTGTTTATATTTGCAAACAGAAATCAAAATGAATGTGTACATGAAAAAGGTAAAAGGTCTATTAGTATTGGTACTAAGCCTTGTTGCGCTTAGTGTTAGTGCCCAGGCTGATAATCGTAAGGGCAATATAAACGGGATACTTTATCATCTTACGTTTAATATTCCAGAAAATCCATCGGATAAGGTATCTGGACAGGCTGTAATCACTTTCGACTTGAGAACCAAACAGGATGTTGCGCTCGATTTTCAGGGCACTCCAGGCTCTGTGACGGTGTATAAAGCCAACAAGAAAAAGGCAAAGAAGGCCAACGTAAAGGTGGTGAACGATCAGATAATCATCCCAGCCAAGATGTTCAAGGCAGGAACTACCAACAAGGTTGTTATCGACTTTACTAGTCAGGAGAAGGCCTTGTCTCGTACTGGTAATGTGGTTTACACACAGGTTCAAGCCGATGAAGGACGTGCTCTTTTCCCATGTTTCGACGATGCCGACATGCGAGCTCAGTTCCAAACCAACTTCAATGCTCCTGCAGGATGGAAGTTTGTAACCGTTGATTTTTCTGAAAAACTAGCTCCTGCAAGCTATCTGTTTGTTGCAGGCAAGTTCGAAGAGAAGACTTCGGATATCGATGGTCGCAACTTGCGTGTGCTCTATTCTGAGACCGATCCTGCCAAGGTGGCTCAGGTAGACCAGGTGTTCCAGGAGGTAGCCAAGTCGATGAAGTGGATGGAAGGCTATACTGGTATTGGCAACCCATACGAGAAGGAGTGCGTCATCTATATCCTACCTAGCTTGGAACTTGGCGGACTAGAGCGTCGTGGTTCTATCGCTCTTAGCGATAAGGCCATCTTCCTAGGCAAGAAGCCTTCGAAGGAAGACCTGCTTAAGCGTACAGAGCTTATCGCCCACGAGACATCACACATCTGGTTTGGCACTATCGTCGACGTAGAGGAGCCTTGGGCTAAGGAGCTTCTGGCCAACTTTATGGCAGCCAAGATATCTCGTAGCCAGTATAAGAAGGAGGAGGTAGAGGTAAACTTTATCAATACCTATATGCGTGGATCGATGGCTCTCGATCGCACTGAGGCTACACACCCACTAGCTGGCGAGTTTACTGATCCTCACGACCCAGTACTGCTCTACGACCACATTAACTACTGCAAGGGTCCTGTGATGATGCGTATGATGGAGGATGAGATGGGTGCCGAGGCTATGCAGAAGGGCCTGCAGCAGTGCTTGCGCGACCACTATATGGGCAAGATTAGTTGGGACCAGATCGTAGAGACACTCGATAAGCAAGTGTCGGGTGCTGTTGTTCGTCAGTTCAGCGATGTATGGGTTAAGCAGAAGGGAATGCCTGTAATCACATGCACATATCAGAATGGCAATGTAGTCGTTTCGCAGAGCGACCCATACGGACGCGGCCTTTGTTGGCGACAGAAGTTCGAGATGAAGGTTATCAGCAATCTTGGTAAGTCGCAGACCATCAAGGTTGACATGCAACAGCCTACTATGACATTCAAATATTCTGGAGGCGCTCCTGCCTTTATCGTCCCCAATCAGGATGGTCGCGGATATGGTCGATTCACACTCGATGACCATTATGTTCAGACTCTGCCCACACGTCTTATCATCACTCGCAACGATTTGAACCGTTATACTCTGCTTAATCTTATCCACGATAATTATCTGCAGGGCAAACTGGCCCCATCGCACTTTGGCGAGCTGTTCCGCTTCCTGGGCCGCGAGAAGAATCCGCTGATTATGGAGACTGCCATCAATCAGATGCATAAGATTGCCTCAGACCTTACCTTGCAGCAGCGTTACACCCTCGAACTGGTGATTATGGACCTGCTGGGTGAGAATAAGACCAAGGAGTGCCGTCAGTTGGTACTGCGCAAGCTTGGCACAAGTGCCATCTCGCCTGAAGTACTGGATAAGTTGCAGACTATTCTCGACCGTCATGATGAGGACGTGCTGGATGAGCACGACTATATGGAGATAGCCTACCGTCTGGCCATCACCCGTCCAGACCGTCGTCAGGCCATCCTTGATAAGGAGCGCAATCGTATCATCAACTCTGGCAATGAGGAGTTGCGCCAGGAGTTCGACTTTGTGAGCAAGGCCACACATCCCATTGCATCAGCTCGCGAGGAGGTGTTCAAAGATCTGCTTAAGGCCGAGAATCGTGTAAACGAGAGTTGGGTGCTGAATGCCCTGCGCCTGCTTAACTCAGACGTATTTGAGCCACAGAGCAACGTATATCTGGTTGAGGGACTGAAGGCCTTGCCAGAAATTCAGAAAACTAACAGTCTTGCATTCCCAGGTCGCTGGACTCGCACTCTGATTTCTAATCATCGCAGTGCTGAGGCTAAGACGGAAATCCAGAAGTTCCTGGCTGAGAGTACTGATTACCCAGCCAACCTTAAGAACTACGTTTACGAGAGTGCTTGGGTGCTGATGAATCAGGTGCCATACGTAGACAAGACTCCAAAGCCCGAACCAACAACTACTACTAAGAAGAAGACTACTAAGAAAAAGAAGTAGTTCTTCTGCGATAGGCCCTAACCAATAGCTGCCAGTTCCCTTTAATGGGAGCTGGCAGTTTCCTTACTGCGTACTCCAGTACTCTGCCGGGCGTACTCGAGTACGGCCTGGGACGTACTGCAGTACGCTAACGGACGTACTGTCAAGTACTATTTAAATTGAGACTTTTATGCAAAACATCCCAACATCTCACTCAAATGCCCTGAAAACCTTTGCCACAAAGCGTTTCAGCCACGTGAGGTGTTGTTGAGGAGTTTAACAAACATCTCATCCAACGCAAACCCTTTGCACATAAGGCTTTCAGGCCGGTTGGATGAGATGTTGAGTAGTTTAAGTAAAATTCGTTATAATTTATTTCACTACAACCTTCTTGCCATTCTTGATATAAACACCCTTGCGTACAGGCTTGCTCTGCAGGCGTCGACCATTAAGATCGTACCAAGTCTCGCCGTCAGGCTCAGCAGCCTTCATCACATCGATGATGCCAGTAGTGCCCTCGCCACCAAACAGACTCGATACGCTGATGAATCGTGCTCCTGCACCTTCGTGGTGATTTTCCTCGTGGAAGGTAAATACCTCAAATGGCTTCACTTCGCGTAGATTCTGTACGAATACACTACCCTCAGCATAGCTCTCCATAGTACTGCCTACGTTCAAAGCGTAGATATACTCAGATGGTTCTATGCGTAGATAAGTCGACATCATTCCTATTGTGCCGTCGGCTGTCCATATTGCGGTATTATCCGAAACGGGTACAGTCACATTCTCGGCAGAGAAAGTCACCTTACCAGCCTGATTGTAAGCCTCTGGGTATGAACCATTGTTAGGCATACTGATGATGTAAGGCTTGTTGGCCTCGATAGTGGTGGCATTAACCATACCCTTATCGGTCATCTGATGTAGCCAGAAGTGGAAGATGCTTGCGTCGTTGCCGAATGGAGCAATCTCACCATGCGATTCGTGAGTGAACTTCTGTACGGTGAATGGCAGAGCGATGCCTTCCCAACCGCGACTTACGTCCTTCTCGGTTGTCTGCTTGAACTCGCGAGTGTAAGAGATACTCTCGGCAGTGAACGCCATTGGAGCGTAGAAGTTGTTGTTGCTCTCAGCATCCACCAGAGTTATACTCTTGGCCTTGCCGTTGATAACCACATTGTTCACACCTTCTGGAGCCAACGAATCAGTCTGTACATAAATCAGCAAGTTAGGATTGCCAAAGCCCTCAATGTCACTGCGTGTGATAGCCTGTGAGCTGTTCCATACGATTGCTGCAATGTCCTTTGCAACCACATTGCGACCACCTACCTGCTCAAGAGCCTGAGCCATCGTGGTCTCGCCCTCAACGGTTAGTACATAGTTCTCGTAAGTTGCCGTAGCTGTACTCTCGCCAATCTCCATCACATTTCTGAAATTGCTCCAGGTAGGTGTATTACGATAAGCTTCAGCACTACCTACTGGAACATTTAGAGTTGCGTTATTATAAACGCTTTCTAAGAATACATTCTGAGTGATTTCAAATGGACTTACAATCTCAGAGTTAATAGTATCAAGGTTCACATGATAAAAGGCATATTCTCCGATACTGGTTATCGATGAAGGAATCGTTATCGTATTCAGATTATTGACTTCACAGAAAGCATATGAACCGATGGATGTTACAGAACTTGGAATAATTGAAACTCCAATGCCTTCTACAAGTTTGTTTGTAGCTGTTTCGATAATGGCATTACAGTTGTCTCTAGAGTCGAATATAGTGTTGTTCGGATCGACAACTAGTGATGTTAATGTGGAAATGCCACAGAAAGCTACATACCCAATCTCTTTTAAGCTGGCAGGTAGAACTATAGAGGTAAGTTGTGAGCCTGCAAATGCACCATAACCAATATACTCCAACGAGTTTGGAAGTTCAATGTAATTTAAATCACCACTGTTAAATGCTTGGGTGTCAATTGAAGTTACAGTATTTGGCAGAGATATAGTTTTAAGACCTCGACACTGAATAAAAGCTGCAGAACCAATTTTTGTAATGCCTTCTGGTACCATACTTGTCCTACATCCAGTAATCAACGTCGTTGTTGCAGTTTCAATAATTGCATTACAATTCTCGCGCGAATCGTATATTGGATTACCTTCTTCTACAATAATTGATTCAAGATTGTCACAACTATGGAGAATATCGTAGTCTAGCTCTGTTACAGAGCTTGGAATGGTTATAGATGTCAATCCAGTATGTGATAATGATGCATGGGTAATCTTTGTTACTGTATTAGGAATGACTAATGAAGTAAGGTGCTTACAGTTTATGAAAGCTTCAAATCCTACTTCAATCACCTTATAACCATTTGCTATTTCTGGTATAGTTATTTTACCAACTACAGCTGTGTCTACAGCTGTGGCAATATCCATGCTTCCCCAAGTGCCATTATAGATTCCATTACCAACTTGGCAGGTTTTATCTGCTTCGCTGATAATCTTAAAAATCAAAGGTGTACCTTCCACTGTATTCGCTGTGAATGTATCACCATCTTGGTGGCTCTCAGAGCTCATCTGATCCTCAATCTTCTTGCAGAGATTGACGATGGCATCAGTGAAGTATTTTGCCTCCTGATTGCTCATCTCTGCGCGTCTTTGATACATCATGTCTCCCTCGTTGAGAGCCCATCTAAGTTCCTCAAGCTGTCCTTCCTCTACATTCGCATTGTCTTTTGCCTTTTCGAGTACGTCAACGCCGTATCTGATTACATCATACAAATCCCTCCACGACTTGTAGTCGTAAACGAATGTAGCTTCTTCTGAGTTTTCCATACCCTCCTTTGCGGCAACCATCTTTATAATGATGTTGTCGGTGATTTCGATTGGGTTCTGATACAGAGTGCTACGAGTGCTAACGTCTATTGTGTTTGCAATGCTGTCTGTTTCAGCCTCATTCTCCCAATTAGCTGTTGCATAGTAGATGCTAGCATCAGTGGTCTCTGTAGACAGAACCAGCATCTCGTTCTGGAAATCCCATGTAGGTGTAGCTACCTGTTCTTTCTTTTCTCCAGAAGATTCTCCATAGGTAAAGTAGCCTGGCTGGTCGGCCCTGTCGATATGAGCGTAAGAATAATCGGTATGGTTCTCATCGTATGTGGTACCATTTCCTCCTACGAGTTTTGGGCACTCGTAGAACATTGCATCACCAGTGGTAACAGTGGCTGTTGTCCAGTTGCTACTTACATAGATGGTGGTAAGATTCTCGCACATACCAAACATATACCCCATATCTGTTACATTCTGCGTGTCAAATGAACTAAGATCAAGCGAGGTCAAGGCCATATTCCGATAGAACATATTGTTCATGTTGGTGACCTTAGAGGTATTAAAATGGCTCAGGTCAATAGACTCCAACTCTGAACACTCCATAAACATCTGGCCCATATCTGTTACTTCAGAGGTATTCAGATATTCTAATCCAGAAATTGTCTTAAGTACCCAACAATTGGCAAACCAATACTTGGTGCTGGTTGGGCGGCAATCTGCAAATGATTGATCGAAGATGACTGAATGCAGATATTGGCGCGATTGCATAATCTCGGGTGATTCGGTCATTTTGTCGAGGTCAACAACAACGCCTTCATTATGTTCAGACTTCTTGTTGTCATAGTACAAGGTGAGATAGGCATCAGATTTGCCAGTATCTTCTCCAGATGACATTACCAATACGGCGTAGGCCTCATTATAGTCAGTTCCTTCGGA